>Ga0154763_140_pt1 | contig 89818 bp, 71 predicted proteins | sample Rifle2008BG16ft_FD_105771 | JGI IMG/M metagenome (GOLD analysis project Ga0154763, IMG submission 105771) | Microgenomates group bacterium RBG_16_45_19
TGCGAGATTCGTATAATGGTAGTACATCTCCCTTCCAAGGAGAAAGCGCCAGTCCGATTCTGGTATCTCGCTCCAAATGCCCCCGTAGTTCAACGGATAGAGCGACTGCCTTCTAAGCAGTAGGTTGAAGGTTCGATTCCTTCCGGGGGCACCATTGACTTTACTTCACCTAGGATTCGTCCTTGACCCCCCTATCGGCCAAGACGTACTATGAAATTAAGGCACTAAAAGTGCTGAGATTTTGTATGAGTCAAACACCGGATATTTTGATGTTGGGGTGGGAGTTACCCCCGGCTAACTCCGGTGGTTTAGGGGTTGCCTGCCATGGTTTAGCCCAAAGCCTGGCTCGTTTAAGCACTCATATTAGTTTCGCTTTACCTCGTCAACTGCCAGCCCATATTCCTTTTATGGATATTTTTGACCACGATTTGATCGGGGTCCAAGTCACCGCCATCAATTCACCCTTAAGACCATACCGCACCGCCGCCGATTACTCTAACTCCGTTCCCATTCCGACCCAAGGCTGGGCACAAGACTTGTATCAGGAAGCTTTTCGTTTTGCCGAAGCCATCGTCCGCTTCAGCCAAACTCGCCACTTTGATTTGGTTCACGCCCATGATTGGATGACTTTCCCGGCCGGCGTCGCCGCTAGTCAGACCCAAGGCAAACCCTTTATTGCTCAAGTCCACGCCACCGAATACGATCGTACTGGTGGTTATCTAGACTCTCGGATCGCTGACATCGAGGCTCGCTCTTTGCACCAAGCTGACAAAGTTATTACAGTTTCCGACTACACCAAGCAAATTGTCTGTGATCATTACCAGCTTCCTGCCGAAAAAATTACCGTGGTCCATAATGGCTTAACTCCAACTGACTTTCAAGTTGAGACTTTACGGCGTTTTTTCCCTCATGACCACCTGGTCCTTTTCGTGGGTCGCTTAACCTTTCAAAAAGGGGTTGAATATTTCCTCCAAGCGGCGAAGCGGGTTTTAGAAGCCGTTCCCAATACTCTGTTTATCGTCGCCGGTTCCGGTGATTTGTATCAACGCCATCTCTTAGAGGCAGCCTATTTAGGCATTAGTCAACGAGTCATTTTTACTGGCTTCTTGAGAAATCAAGAACTGAGCGCTCTTTATCACGCTGCTGATGTTTTCGTCATGCCTTCAGTCTCTGAACCGTACGGCTTAGTAGCCTTAGAAGCCATTGCCGCTGGTGTGCCCGTGATTCTTTCTAAAAACTCCGGCGTTAAAGAAGTTATCCGTCACGCCCAATTAGTTGATTTTTGGGACATCCATAAAATGGCCGCTCTTATCGTTCAGTCAATCCTGTTCCCGAATCAAGCTCACCAACTTAATCGTCTGGCTCAATTTGACAGCCAACCTTTAACTTGGGAAGCGGCCGCTGCCAAAACCTTGGCTCTTTATCATCAAGTTATCGCCTAAATTATGCCCGCCGTCGTCCTCTATTTCCATCTCCATCAACCTTTACGTTTGAAGCCTTTTTCGCTCTTTGATTTATCCACTACCACTGCTGACTTGAATGAGGCTTTTGCTCCGGTTAACCAACCGATTTTGCATAAAGTTGCGGCCAAATGCTATCGCCCGGCTAACCAAATGATGCTGGACCTAATCCGTGATTTTCCCGACTTTAAACTCTCTTATTCAATTAGTGGCACTCTGGTCGAACAACTCTCGGCCTACGAACCAGATATTATTTTCCAGCTCCAACAATTGGCCGCCTCTGGCCGGGTCGAATTCTTGGATGAAACTTATTACCATAGTTTAGCCTCCCTTTTCTCACCCAAAGAATTTTTTCGCCAGGTTTCACTCCATCGTCAAATGATTCGGGAATTATTTAATCAGGAACCTAAAGCTTTCCGTAATACCGAACTGATTTATAACAACCAGTTAGCCGAAACGGTCGCCCAAATGGGTTACCAGACTATCTTAGCCGAAGGCGTTGAGCGTTATCTCTGGTGGCGTTCCCCTAATTTTATCTACCAACCGCCTGGGTTACCGCAACTTAAGCTGCTTTTGAAAAATTATCGCTTATCCGATGATATTGCCTTTCGCTTCAGCAACCGTGACTGGTCCGGTTTCCCGGTTACCGCCGATAAATACGCTCACTGGTTATCTGCCTTAAACGGTTCGGCTCAAGTGGTAAATCTCTTCATGGACTATGAAACTCTCGGCGAACATCAATGGGATGATACCGGCATCTTTGAATTTTTTAGGCATCTTCCCGCCGCCGTTTATCGTCATCCGGATAATCGTTTTCTGACTGTTTCCGAAGCGTCGGAGGCTTTCCCCATCATGGATACCGTTGATATACCCGAAATCACTTCCTGGGCTGATTTAGAAAGGGACGTTACTGCTTGGCTGGGTAACCCCTTACAACAGCAAGCCTCAGCCGCCCTCTATGCCCTGGAATCTCCGGTGTACCAAGCCGGTGACCAAAACCTAATCAAGTTTTGGCAGCAACTCACCACCAGCGACCATTTTTACTATATGTGTACCAAATGGTTTGCCGATGGCGATGTCCATAAGTACTTTTCCCCCAACAACAGCCCCCTGGATGCCTATACCTATTTTATGAACGTCTTGCATGCCTTAAGGCTAAAGTTGTATGCTAATCAGACTACCAGCCCTCTCGAAGCTAATTCCTATCAATTAATTACCGGAATTCCTGCCCATGATTACCGTTATTCCTCGGCGTTATGATGCGCCTAAATGGCAAGCCAATGTCCCTACCGGCCAAGTCTTCAAACTTAATAATGGCCAACTGATCCACAATTTGTTTGAACTCAAGCAAGTTTTATCCAGTATTGACGAAACTTTACTCCAAAGCCACGTCAACCCAGAACAGCATGATTTAGCCGCTTGGGTGCTCTATAGTGTCGGTGACCCAGCTTTAAGTGAAGAACTCAAGAAAAATCATCATCGTTGGGGTTTAATCGTCACCTTAGAACGACAGCTGATGCGCACCTTAAATCTACCCCCCTTTGTGGCCGCTCGCTGGTTAGCGCCGGTCACTGCCGTCTTTATCTTTTCCTCTGGCGAATCGGTTAATAGCTTAGATAGTCTCAAAAACGTTCTAAACCAAATCTCTGACGCGGCGGTTGAACCTCACCTAGATCGAGTTCCCAACGATATTGCCAAATGGGTTAACGATGAAATCGGCGATTATCCTTTGGCCGAGATTCTGGCTGACTCCAGTAACCGGCTCCAGTTGTATAATGCCGTTTCTGATCATCTGACGATGCTTCAGGATGCTTTAAAGAGCTGATCCCTGTTATGATATGAAGACATGAACCGTTTCCGGTTTACTCTTTCCTGGCCGCTACTTAGCCATCTGGCGATTCTTATTTGCCTCCTGATTTGGTCTCTGGCTGTCTGGTGGCCCACTCGTTTCCTCCCTTTCCATTGGGATAGTGCCGGTTTTGTTCATCAAGCGGCTCAAAATTTGTTGGCCACTAATTTTTCTCCCCTGATTGCTGACGGTTCTGATTTTGCCCATCCACCCCTGGTGCCGCTCTTACTGGCCTGGGTGCGTATCTCCTTTCCCCCCGATCTTCTTAATGCTCACCTCTTAGTCTTACCGCTGCTGCCCTTATTTTTAATCAGCGCCTACTGGTTTGGCTATAAGCTCTCTGGTCCATTAGGTGGGGTCGCTCTTGCTTTCCTCTTAGGTTTCACTCCGGTTGTTTTAGCCGAGTCCGGGATTATTTATCTCGATTTACCGGTGGCTGCTTTCAGTCTGACCGCTTTAACTCTATGGCTTTACCGCCGTCCCTGGCTATCTTTAGGCTTTTTCTTCTTGGCTTTGGCCACCAAAGAAACCGCCCTGCTCTTACTGCCGTTTTACTTTTTTTACGGCTTTAACGGTTGGTCTCGGCGCCGCTTAGTCCTTTATTGCCTGGTACCGATCTTTGTCATGTTTGGCTGGTTCGCTTATCATGCGTCGGTCACTACTTGGTGGTTTATTGCTCCCACCGCCCAATTTGGTCACCGTTTCACTCAAAACTTGACCGAGCTTCTCAATGTCACCGTTAAAATCTTGCGAGTCAGTGGCCTAGACCAAGCCCGTTTCCTCATTAGTCTACCGCTTATTATTATCCTCTACCGTTCGGCCCTTGATTATAGACAATTCAAGCCATCCGACCGTCGCCTCTTTAACAGTCTTTTGTCGGTCATGCTTAGTTTTGGGCTTTTTTACCTGGTTATTTCCGAATATACCCCGCGTTATCTGATTTTAATCTTGCCCTATTTATATTTTTTAGTGATTTGGGGCTTAAGTCGTTGGTTTGCTAAACTGACGCCAAACTTTCATCTTTGGCTTTTAAGCGGTTATACGGCTTTGACGTCTTTAGCCTTTATATATTTTTGGCGACCGACTTCTCCCTTACTCACCCGCTATGATTTTCGCCCGCCCAGTGATCTGCGTTACCAAAATCAAATCGCCGTCTTTCGTCAAGCCGCCGCTCAGTTAACGGTTCAAGCCCCAAACCTTGTCGTTTACGGGTCCTTTCCGGAAAACATCTACTTCACCGAACCCTTACTGGGTTATATCTCTAAACCGTTAACCTTTCGTCCTTGTCTCGAAACCACCATCAACGCTAAACCTCCGGTTATTATCGTGGTTCATCCTTTTTCTCCTGGGCAACAATTATGTCGTCGGCTGGTTTCGGCCGCCAACCTTAAACCCTTCGCTCACTTTACCAGTGCTGATCAATGGCTGGAACTCTATCAATTCAACGCCACTGCCGCCGCTGTCCTCCCAACTCTTTAATTTCTCTAAAAGACTTGAAAGATATGACTTTGGCCTGGCGGCAACACTACAGTTATCTCTTTGCCTTCCCGTTCAAACTGTTCATCACTGATTAAATCATGCAACTTGAATCTTTTTGGCCATGACTCTGGTAGTAGTAATTTGGCTGGTCCGGCTTGGTTCAACACATCCATATTCGTTACCACTAGTATCGTTTCCTCTTTAAACTGACGGCTAAAGGCAAACAATTGCGTTTGTTCGTGTAAACCTTGATTGGTGGGGATGTAATGGTAATCGCCTTTAGCCAGAGCCACCGAATGGCGCCGAATATTATTAATCTTGGCGATAAATTGCTGCAAATCTGCTTCCTTGTCCCAGTCGATGGCTCCGTAACTCCAGATATTTATCGGCTGCCACTCGATCTTTTCAAAGCCGTTAAAAATTAAGGGTATACCGGGTAAAGTTGCTGTCAACACCCAGCGCGATTGGTTGGCTAATAAGGCTGTTTCACTATTAACCAAGGGGCCGGGTAAAACTTTTCGAGGCGTTCGGTCAAAATCATGACTATCGGGAAAATGAAACCATTTGGATCCGAGCGGAAACTGTGTCTTCTCAAGATTATAAATGTAATCCAAATAACCTTTCAGCTTAAGAGGACTCTGTAATTTATGCGAAAAATCACCATAGACGGCACTAAAACCGGCTTGCTGCAGCGTCTCCAAATCATCGGTATACGATTCGGCAATAAAGACCACATCATGCGCTAAATTACTGGACAATTTTTTGGCGCATATCCGCGCTTCACTGATACAGGCTTTCCAAAAAGCGGTAGGGATACGGTAAGCCACGTCACAGCGGAAACCGTCGACATTAAAATGAGTCAACCAATATTGCGGTACTGATTTGAAAAATTGCCACATGACTTTTAGCGTGTAGTTAGGCGGTGGCTCGTTGGCCCCGGGTGGCATGCGATATTCCCAATTTAACTGGGCGCAGTCCTCCCACCAGAAGCCATGGTCATACGGAGACAACGAATGGCGTGGATCTCCCCACGGTAAACCCCGTTGCACATCTTCCGGATATAAATAGGGCTCGTCCAAGCTATTAATATGATTTTTATATAAATACCATTCTGGATGGATCCGCTGATACACAAAATCATGGGCGGTGTGGTTAAACACCAAATCCATCACCACAAACATCCCTAGCTCATGAGCGGCTTTGACCAAATCTTTAAACTCTTGTTGGGGGTCAGACAGAAACGAAGCCTGATTATCTTTATCATAGGCCAGCTCCGGATCAATCGCTTTGTAGTCTTTCACCGAATAGGGACTGCCCGGTTGTAAATAACCGGGTAATTGGTCTAGCATGTTATAACCCCGGAAAATTTCTCCGATAGTATGGATCGGATTAAAATACAGGACGTTGACGTGCATAGCCTTAAGTTTCTGTAAGTGAGCCTTGACGTCATCAAAAGTCCCGCCTTCACCGGGTAAAATGGCTGCCTGCTTGCCTACTTTTTTCGTCTCAAGATCTGGACCCTGGTTGTCTGCGGTGATCGTCGCCGGCTGACGGTTGATCTCCCCGGCCGCTACCTTACCTTTAAAAAACCGTACAAAGATACAATAAGCAATCGCTTGACTTAACCAAGAGGGATCAACTTGAACTCTGCCCATCTGCGGTCGGCCGCGTTGATCGGTTAATCTTTTCCAGGCTTTACTCCCAAGTCGTCGAAAACTTATTTGCCACTGGTATATCCCACTGTGGATTAAGGGTACTTTTATCTGATAACCGAATTTAGTTTTTGTCTTTTCCCCGTCACTGCCTTGGCTGGTCAAAGTCCCTGTCAATTTAATTTCATAAGCAAATTTTGGATTTAACCGAATTTGTATCAACAAGCTCTCACCGACCAACTTTTTGACTAAACCCTGGGGCAGCATGCTTTCCATAAAGGCCTTAGATGCTAATTTCTACCTGACCCGGGGTTAACTTTAGGCTTTTGGGTCGCAACATTCGGGTGCCTTCAAGTCTTTCTGGAGTTAATAATTGATCTTTTAGCCCTAAATTTAACACTAACTGCCCGGTTCCTAAGCGTGAGGCCAATCGACCGTAAATCAAGCCGTTATTCTCCTCATTTAATGTCTCCAAACTTAAGTCTAGGGTCCTAATTAACGATCTTAATTTCAGGTACCAAGACGGTAACTGGTGCCAATCGTTCACTTCGGACGGTAGTAAATCCAGCCAATGATGAGCTAACCGCCGCGCCAAACCATTTAATTGTCCTAGGTAAATCAAACTCGGACCGGTCAACATCATTAAGCTTAACCAGGCTTCTTGATAGTTTATACTCCCTTGGGGTAAGGGGTCATCGTGGTTTGCCAAGTAATGCAACAGTTGGCTTCGCTGCGGTTGCATTAAAATATATTGCCAATGAGCCAAGGGCAAGGCTAAACTTTGGTGGTCTTGATAATGCCATTTTAAATTGCGAAAGAAAAATTCGTCATAGACCGCATCAAAACCAGCCGCTATCATCTGGGTCATCGGTTGCCAATCAAACACACTCTGGCTGTAAACCTCGGCTAAAAAATAAAAATTGGGTTTTTGGGCTTTGATTTTACTTATCGCCCCTTCCCAAAAAGAAAGGGGTACCAAATGGGCCATATCACACCGAACCCCATCAACGCCCCAACTGACTAACTGTCTTAATACTTCGATCATGGCCTGACTCACTTGAGGTATGGCATAATCCAAGCAATAGACATCTTGAGAAAAGGCTGTTTTTAAGCCTTGGTTATCTTTTTGATAATATTCCGGGTAGCTTTTAACCCAAGGGTGAGTCGTCCCGGTATGATTGGTCACAAAATCCACCATCACCTTACCTGAAGTTTCATGGATCGCTTGAATCAGGGTTACCAAATCCTCATTGGTTCCTAATAACGGATGTACGCTTTGGTGATTACTAATGGCAAACAGTGACGGTAAGCGTTCTGTTTGTGAGGCCAAATCGACCTCCCCTTCATGAGTCACTATCAGCGGCCCACTGTAATCAAACACCCCTAGTAAATAGACCCAATCAAACCAGCGGGGCAATAAGCTATCCCAAGGCAGTTGGCCCATCACCTTGAGAACTTGCCGCGGTTGATCTCGCCAATTGGCATTAGGCATGCGCCCGCAATGAATCTGCCAGAAAACTGGTGCTGTTGGTGTTTTGGTGGGCTTCATCAGGATACCTTCATTGACCTGATGCTGAGGCTTAGGTATGATAGATCAGTCAAAATATTACACTATCTGTTAGCCTCGGGCAGTCTCGGTCCCATTTATCATAAAACTATGGCTCTTTTTTTACACCCCTCAAACCGCCGGCTGAGTCTCTTTGGCGGTTTATTTGTTTTTATCGCTATCCTTGGTCTTTATAGCTTGACCATGCCTCGTTCTCTCACTGGTTATCAGGATTCCGACCTCTTTTTGCTTTTAAGCCAAAGGCCGGCGTTAGGCTTACCTCCAGGTTATCCCCTCTATCTCAGCCTCCTGACCTTGTTTACTCACCTGCCCTGGCTGCTAACCCTTGCTAGTCGGGGACATCTTCTGAGTGTCTTGTTTTCGGCTCTGACCTTAAGCCTCTTTTTTCTGACCGCTTTTTGGCTGATTCAGACTCTAGCCAAACGTCTACCGCGGCGGTACCTACCATTAACCATCTTGGCTGCTTTCTGGTCCACCGCTTTTTTAGGTTTAAGCCTCTATTTTTGGTTATATGGTCAGCTAGCCGACAAATATGCCCTGACCAATTTAATCCTGATAGTGGTTCTCTTAGCTTTATGGCAATTATTGGCTCATCAAGGTCGGCCTTTAGTTAACGTCTGGCTCTATCTCTTCGCCCTTGCCTTTGGTCTGGGTTTAAACCATTGGTATGGCTTTCTCACCTTAGTCCCGGCCGTGGCTTATTTAATCACCCAAATCTTTAACCGTCAGGCTATTAAAACTTGGCTTATTGCCTTTGGTCTGTTTCTGTTAGCCTGGCTCTTGCCTTTAAGTGCGACCCTCCTTTTACCCCAAGCGGACTTGGCTTGGCCTAAACCTCAGTCTCTGACTCAGTGGCTAAACTATTGGGGTCGATCCGAATTTTTTAACAATCAATTTCTGTCTCCGCAGCAACCTTGGTCACTTAAAGCTCTTAACCTGACTCAAGCTACCGAAGCTTTAAACTTTTATTTCCAAGCCTTAAATCATCACTTTGGTTACCTCTGGCTACCGGTTAGTCTCTTAGCCTTTTATTTAGGTTTTAAATTTTATCGCTCCTGGTTCGTTACTCTTTTTTTAATTTTCTTGGGTTTAGGACCGTTTGTAGTCATTTATCTCTACCAAGATGAATCCTGGCTGAACCAGGCTGCTTTAATACCCCAATTAATCCCCGGATTTATAGTTTTTGCTCTGATCTTGATATTAGCTTGGTGGCAGCTCGGTTACCGTTTTACCCTAGCTGCTTCTCATTTACTTAAACCCAAATTTGTCTGGTTAACTCTCATTAGCCTGACCCTTGGTGCTACCTTGCTCTTGCTTTATTTCCGCTTTCCCCAAGTTGATTTGTATGCCTTTAATTTTCCTAAACAGCGTTACCAAACCATTTTAAACCAAGTCCCCCCCCAAAGTTTGCTGGTTTGCTTTGCCAAAAGTGCCTGTTATAGCTTGCTTTATCTTCATACTGTTGAGGCTATAAGACCAGATGTATCCATCTTACCCATTACCTCATTTATGATCCAATCCCAACTTATGGCTAATCCTTTAAGCCCTTTCATGTATCCTGATAGCCCGATGGCGATCGCCGACATCATTAGCCAAAACCTGGGCCAACGCCCAGTTATCGCCGTTGAACTTAATGATTATTATTACAATTTATTAGGACTGAATGTACCGTTTATGTTTTACCTACCCTCAGGTAGTTGGGGTCAGTTGACCCGCCAACTGCCGGCCGTCATCCCCACTTACCCGCTCTCGTTTTCCGATCAGGCGTGGTCTCTCGCTCCCATGCGACACGACCCTCATCGTCTTCAACAATTAACTTTACCGGCACGTGATCATCTCTTTAATGCCAGCCAACTTTTTAAAATGGGTCATCGGTCTCGGGCTGTGGTCGAATTAAATCGGGCGGCTAACCTGTTTTTTCAGCTTACCGCTAAAGAACAACGTCAACTTGAAAGCGTCAGGCAAAATCTGGAACAAACCCCCGCTCAAGCCGATTATCAACCAGGTGTATCAGTCAGACCTGCCTCCGACTGGCTTCGGTTTATTCCCCAGTATCTGACAGAAAATAAAATCAGCCGGGCATATCAAGCCGCCTATGGTGCCGTCTTGGTTGATCCAAAAAATAGCCAGGCTCGTTTAGCTTTGGCTCAAGTTTTGGAAACCATGGAGCGCCTTCCGGAGGCTATTCTCGAATATCAACACGCCTTACAACTCGATCCCACTAATGCTTCGGCCTCGGCTGCCTTGAACCGACTAACTTCTTATACCTTATGATTGGTCGCCACCCGCTTCGGTTAAGTGGCCTGTTAGTCAGTCTGTTAGCGGTTGGCTTTTATCTCACCCTGGTCACCACCTCGCCCTCTGGTATCGCTGACGCTGATGAAATTACTCTAGCCGCTTACTTTTTACGCCCGGCTCATCCACCTGGTTTTCCCTGGCAAACTTTCTCTCTAGGTCTCCTGATGCGTCTGTTACCTCGGCTGCTACCGGCTTTCATCGCTAATCTTTACTCGGCTGGTTTCATGGCGTTAACCATGGGGATTTTAGCGGCGGTAAATTTACAGCTTTTCCGTTTGCTTAAAACCACCGACCTTCGTTTTTCCGACACTCAAGCATTGTGGTTGGCGGCTACCGCCGCCCCTCTGCTGCTGGCCGGGTCGTCCCTGTTTCTCACCTACGCGGTGGTGGCTGAAATTTTTGCCCTGGGTCTATTTCTCAGTGCCTTGACTCTATTTCTCGCCCTCACCTTTGCTTTAGCCAACCAGCCTAAAAGCCTCACTCGTTGGTGGTGCTTGACCTGGATCATGGCGGCTATCACCTTGACTCAATTACCCACCTTTATCCTTTTTTATCCTATTTTAGGCTTAATCTTTGTTTTAAAATGGTATCAGTTGGGTGCTGTTAAACTTTCCCGTCTACGTCTAATCTGCATCGGTCTTGGACTCTGGTGTCTTAGCCTGATTTTTACAGGGTTACTCTTATGGTTTCTGGCCTTACAACCAGCCCGGTCAACCTGGGCTATCACCCCAACCATCAACGGTGTCTTTAAACACTTCTTCAGGGCTGACTATAGTGGCCATTTTGCCGAAACCAGTCTTAGCCGCCCAGCCTTCTCTCTGACTCTCCCACCCCTATCTTTACCGGTCATGAAACAATACTTTAGCTACTTATATCAGGCGTTAACTCCCTTGGTTAGTTTTCTGTTGTTACTGGGTTTAACGTTTAGCTTATTTCTTGAATCCAAGCTTAAATGGCTGCTCTGGCTAGCGTTTTTTATCAGTTGTCTGTTTTGGGGTTTATACTTAAGGTTACCTCAAGGGTCGCCAACTGATACCTGGTATTTATTAGATTTGGCCGTTAGCCATCGGCAATATTTAATTGGCTGGCTCAGTTTTTCTCCCTTTTTGGCCTTGGCTTTATGGTTTATTTTCTACCAATGCCGTCGCTTTCAGCGTTCCGCCATATTTTTCTCTCTGATTCTTTACTTAAGTTTAATCTCCTGGCTTTGGCTTAACCAGTTCCGTCAACATCTTTGGCTTAAACAACCGTTCCAATCTCTATACGCGACTGAAGCTTTAACTACTGCTTTATCTAACTCCCTGATCATTTGTACTTCAGATCTAGCCTGTTATTCCTTAATGGCGGCTCACCACCTCTTAGGCATACGTCCGGATGTGACTGTGGTTCCTAATACCTACCCTTATGTTAAATCCCTCTTAACCATCCAGCCTGATCTCTATCCTTTCCGTCAAACGGCTAATCCTGCTTTAACTCTTAATCTGATCAAAGCCAATCTGTCGCGACGCCCGGTCTATCTGACCGGACCGTCTGCCTATTATATCCAGGCGCTGGGTTTAAACGGTGATCCCTATTTTCTGATCCCCGACGGTTGGCTTTATCATGTGGCCCTGGCTCCACCGCCGGCATTACCTCCGTTTAAAGCCTCATCCCTGGATCAACAGCTTACCCAATCTTCACCCACTTCGACTGCTCCTTGGTATAACGGCTACCGTCTTTACCTGGCTGCTTTACATCGTCTCACCGCCGAACTCGCCTTTAATTATGCCAATCAACCACTTTTTCGTTACCATCTCGAACAAGCTCAAACTCTCAATCCCAATGATCCCGTTACCCAAGCTTTGTCCCAGCGGTCTTTTCCTTCTAATCCTCTCTCACCGTACCAATCTCACTGACCTTTTTCCAGCTTTTCTTTGATTGAATCGATATGACTTTTCAACGATTGCTGCTTGTCTGGAGTCAGCCCGGCACTTTTACCCAAAATTACCGCCATTTCCCCTTCAACTAAATGTTGCATATGTTTAATTTTTATGCGATTCGTCCGGGATAAGAGTAATAAGCGCCAAATCAGGATAGTCAAGATTACTAAGAAAGCCAAAGTGGTTAATAAATTTATTAACACGACGGTTTTATCGGCACTGGTTTTACCTGGAATAAATAATTCTTTTAATGATCGAATCGACAACACCTCACCCAATGGCGGTCGATTAGCCGGATTGATGGTTGGTCTCGGGGTTAACGTCGGTCTAGGCGTCATCGGTGGGGGTGGGGGAATGATATTGTTAAACATTGACAAAGATAATGGGGCGATGGTGCCCAAAGGTAAAGGCATATTCCCGGATAAACTCGCCAGCTGGCCAGCTCCGGTACTAATATCAATTAAATTCAAATCTGAAGCGGTGATTGTCTGGGTGCTATGGGCTGGTGATGGTAACGGAGTCACCGAGGGATTGGCTGCCGCGGTCGATTCATAAACAGTTAAGTTTAATCCTTGACTAGCGTCTAAGTTTAAATTGGTACCAATATACTTTAATAGTTCGTTGGAAAAGGTCAGGCTGCTTTGTTGGGTGGTTAAAACGATCGGTTGCAACTTGATTTGGGCTATTAAATCGCCACCGGCTGCGCTTGAGATATATCCGGGATTAACAAAACCACAGGCTAATACTACTTGATTGTCATTATAAAAATATGGTGTCCCTTGGCTGCCAAAACCGGCGGTCGGATCAGCCGGCGCCCAAAATGAGCAACGAGAGCTCAAGGTTGAAATCGCCAGATCGGATAATACCTGCTCATCAAAATTGATTACTGCCTGAGCGGCAGTGACTGTCTGGCCGTCGGTATCTAAATAAACGCCAAAATCATATGTATAATACCGTTGGACTCTGGTCGGACCACTCAAGTGAAAATACGGTGCCGCCATGATCAAGCCGGTGTTCCAACCGAAAAAACACCCGGCCAAGATTAAGGCAAATAAACTACGACGGCCCATATCATAAACCTGTTAATATCGAAATTTCGGCTGTCGGTTTTTCTTTGAGTAAATTCGTGCCCTTACCATCCGCCGCCAATAAATTAGTTTCTGGTCGGGTCACTAAACTAGTCTTGCCGGCAATCAGGGGGATAAATTCTAAAATCATCAGCGTGTTATCACCTTTAAATCCCGGATGAGGGCTACCGCAAGCTAAACTGATCGTCCCCAATTGATTATCAAATTTTTTCTCTGGGTAAAGTTGGCAAAACGAGGCACGGGTATCTAAATTAATCAACTGCAACGCCTGGGGGTCATATTGAAGGTAAACACCCGCAGCATTTATGGCTTGGTTGGGCGAACTTAAACGTACCGTTACTAAAAAAGGTTGTTGTAAACGTATCGGTTCATTCGGCAAGATTAGGTTTAAAACTACTACCGACTTCACCCCGGGCATTAATCTAGGCCACCAGTTCAGCTGCTTCATTAACAAGCCACTCGCACCTATGAAAATTATTAGGGCTACTAACAAACGTCTGCCTAACCTGGGTGATTTTGACTTATCCATAGTTTAATCAAGGTCTGTGGCTCTTAATTCTCATTATCGGTCAGGCTCAAACTATTCAACATATATTCTGCCCGGCGGCTATCGGCTTCGCTAAAGGTTTGGCTCGGCGTGGCATACCAAATGTCATAAATAAAATCACCTTCTTTAACTAAATAACGGTTCCCGGGAAAATCAGTAACATCATCTAATTCTAGGTACAAGGCATCTCGGTTTAAAAAACTCCGTTCGCTGTCTTGGTAATTTAAACTACTGGTTTTTACTTGTTGCCAGTAATCTTTTGGCTCTAAGGCTGTTTCCACTTTTTGAATTTTAAAAATATAACCATCATGCCTTAAAAAGGTTAAATTGCTGTCTGATTTTAAGAAAACGCTGACATTGGCTGGAAACTGGACTTGGACGCCAAAAACCGGGTCCTTAACCGTCTCCCAGATAGTCTGCTCAAAAGGGATTTCGGCCGTTAATTTCTTTTGTTCGTCCTCCTTAGTCGAGGTATTGGCAGTTGATGTTGGTACGGTTGTTTGCGTTCCGGCCACTTCGCCGCCTTGTTGTTTTACTAAATATTCACTCACTAATTGCTGATCGACTTCAGGCTGCTTGATGACCTGCTGTGATAAAACCAGGCTCGTCCCAATTAAAATAAAGATAACCACACTGGCTGTTACTGCCAACTTCTTTTTACTTTTAGGGGGTAGCGTTTGGTTGTTGGCTGGCTGGTCCGGTGGGGGATTGGTTTTAACCACCTGTCTTGGTTCGGTTGGGGGACTGATTGGCACCAGCGACAGCGGTGGTGGGGGGGGGTTCGTCATCCCTCCGGTCGACACTACCGTCGCTGGCTCAGGCATGGGAGTATCTTGCATTAACTGGTCCATCTGGCCGACTGTTTGTCTTAATTCTCGGGTTAAGCTAAACAGAGCATTATCATGAAGGGGTTTGGTGCGATGTAACTCTTGCTTTAATTCTCTGATTTCCTCAGCCATGTCTTTTTTTTCTTTTTCATTATCGGCCTGAATAATCTTCAACCTTTCTTCTAATCTGGCCGCTTGCCTCTGTTCTCGGGCAATTTCGTTTTGCACCACTTTAAATTCTTCTTGATCCCCATTAATCCCGTTAAATTGACTAGGATCTGGATGAAAGGAGGCCATGGTTGGCAGTTGTACCTCACTCGAATTTTGCTTAAGACGCTGGGCGGTATCATCGATCATTTGGTTAATCGCGGCCACCTCGTCTTCATGCGTCATTTTAGGCTTCACTTCTGTAACCACTTTGGTTGCCTTAAACCGGCGTCGGCTTCTTTTCGTGCCGGTTAGCGGTTTATTCTTTTTCGTAAACTGAGCCATAAAACATTAGACCTAGTTGGCCTACTCTTAGGCTAACAAGTTTTATCCCCGACTGCAATCAGAGAAGAAGTTTACTGGTGATGAGCGGGATACGAGAATCGGACTCGCATCTTCTGCTTGGGAAGCAGATATACTACCATTGTACTAATCCCGCTTAAAAATTAATTATACCCGACCTAGCTGATTGGCTCTAAAGGCGGTAAAGTTAATTGCCAACCTGGCTCAATCAGATCCGGCTGCCTAATTAACTCGGCATTAACCCGGACAATCTGGCCAAAGACTCGTCCGTCGCCATAAAATCTAAAGGCGATCCGCCATAAATTATCACCTTTAACTACCGTATAGGTTATTGGTTTATCCGAAATTCTTAATAATTGGCTCGCCGCTGTGACCGTTGGTATTACTAATTTTTGGCCGATATCAATCTGGTCGGGTTGGTTAATCCCATTGGCTTTTGCAATTTCGATAAATTTAAAGCCGTTGCTATAATATTTTTCTGCCAGGCGCCATAGATTATCACCTTGAACCACCATATGCTCAGTCACCACACTAACATCAGTCTCTTCTTGATCCAGTCTCGCGGTTGAGGTGGCCGTTTCGGTAATCTCGCCAGCCGGTTTCTGATATTCCTTAGCCAAAAATACGCCACCGGTAATCAGAATCATGACTACTAAGACTCCGGCCAATAAACTCAGTCCGGCTTCGTTGCTTTTAACCGTTTTCAAAGCCTGCTTCAAACTTTGTTCCATAAATTCAGGCAGGCATTAATGGAGCGGGGCCGACGGGGCTCGAACCCGCGACCTCTGCCTTGACAGGGCAGCGCTCTGACCAAACTGAGCTACGACCCCAAAAAAACATTTACCGACCAGATTTTAACTTATCTCTAGATCAGCGTCAAAGGGTATACAATAAATCTATGACCAACCAAGAGGTGATTACCTGTTTCAAGCAAGCGGCCGCGGTCCTCGCCGTCAAAGATACCTCTCCCCAAAAAGCATATCGTTTTCGAGCCTATCAAAACGCAATCCTTAACTTGGAAAATTTAACCGGTCGATCTCAAATTCGCCCCACCTCCGCGGATTAGCCCTTAAACAAGGCTAATCGCTCTCCGATTTTCCTTGTATTTCTAGTCACGATTATGGCCTACCGCTTCATGTGGCGATCTTAATCCCAGTCGAACGACCTGTAAACCAGATGAGATGAAAACTATATTTGTTCAACGACTCATGGTAATTGAACAAAAATATCACTCATATATCACCGCCTCACCTAATAGGACACTAAAAATATTCAAAACTTTAGAGCCATTCATTCCAGCTACAATTTATCTTCCGCTGACCAAACCCAGCGGTTGCCCGTCGCGGTAGGTCCCAATAACGTGATATCATTAATACCCACAATTACCAGCAGCTTAAAGCTTGGTTAAAAATCTAGGAGGTTTATATGTTGGTTTTATATTTGTTGATCGGTTTAGTCATTGTTTTGGTTGGTTACGTGATTGTCACCTACAATTTTTTCCAAACCACCATAACTCGTTTAGCGGCCTCAGTCCAGGAAATCGGTAATCAACTTAAACGGCAGGCTTCTCTCATTCCTAATCTGGCTGAGTCGGCTAAAGGTTACTTGAAACATGAAAAGGGTATTTACGAAAAAATTACTCAAGCTCGCCAGGCTGTGGCTGCCGCTCAAGCCAAGGGTGGTACTGCCATTGATAAGGCCGTTTCTTCACTCCAATCACTCTTGCCGCAATTGACTGTTTTGGTCGAAAGTAATCCCGAACTCAAAGCCAACACGGTTATTACCAAACTTATGGATGAGCTGCGGGATACCAGTGACAAATTAATGTATGCTCGCCGGACCCTGATTGATCTAACCGCCGATTACAACACTAAATTGATCACTTTCCCCTCCAACTTGGTGGCCAAACTCTTTGGCTTCAAAGCCCAAAAGGGACTGGAAACTCCGGTGGCTGGAGCTCATCTTTCAGTCAGCGACACCGAAACCCAAGATATCAAAGTCAATCTTTAGCACTCATATTGACAGAGTGCCATTTTCAAGCTATATTCATGTCTTAGTCAGGCTGAGTTTATGTTAAACATTTACGAACAAGTTGACACCAATAAACGTAAAAGTCTGTTAATTATGATCTCGTTTGTCGGCTTTATTGTGGCTGTTAGCTATTTACTGGCCTATTCCCTTAACTACCCTTTAAGTTTTGTGGCTTTAGCCTTGGTCCTCTCGGTCTTAGCCAGTCTTTCTAGTTTCTATTATTCCGATCGACTCATCTTAGGTTTATCTCGAGCCCAACCGGCCAATCGCGATCAGCACTTCCATTTCTATACCGCCGCAGAAAACTTAAGTCTGGCTGCCGGCTTACCGGTCCCCAAACTTTATGTCATCAATGACACCGCGCTCAATGCCTTTGCTACCGGCCGTGATCCCCAGCACGCCGTCGTCTGTGTCACTACCGGGTTATTACACCAGCTGGACCGCACCGAACTGGAAGGCGTCATCGCTCATGAATTAGCCCATATAAAAAATTTCGACACCCGCCTAATGACGCTAGTTACTGTTTTGGTCGGAGTGGTGGCTTTATTAGCTGATTTACTGCTACGTGGTACGCTCCTAGGTGGCCGGCGGCGCCAGGATAAATCTGGGTTAGACGCAATCCTCCTCCTTATTGGTTTGGTCTTAGCCCTATTATCACCGCTGATTGCTACCTTAATCAAATTAGCTATCTCCCGCCGGCGGGAATTTTTAGCTGACGCCACCGGTGCCGCTATCACCAAGTACCCCGAAGGTTTAGCCAGAGCTTTAGAGAAAATCGCGGCTGATCCAGAACCGTTAGAAGTGGCTAACAAGGCCACCGCTCACTTGTATATCGCCAATCCCTTAAAAAATCATCATGACGCGGTTAGCTTTTTTTCCAGCCTGTTTGCCACTCACCCCCCCATCAATCAACGCATTGCCGCCCTCAGGAGTTAAAAAAAGTCTTTTTGTCTATGATCGACCCCGAACACTTGACGCATCTCGCCCAACTCACTTTGGCTCGGGCTTTAACTAGCCGTCGTGAACACCAACACGACCAATTATATCCCTGGCACTTATTAGACGCTTTGTTGCAAGTTGACGGCCCAGCCCAAGCCATTCTTAAAGATCTGGCTCGACCGTCTTTTTCCGCCTTAACTCAAGCCGTCCAACACCAGCTCGAAGACTTGCCGACCATTACCTCAACGGCTGAGGCCCCCATCTCTTCGGTTGTTAATCAAGTACTTCAGGCTGCGTCAGACATCAGTCAGAAAAATCAAGATCAATACCTGACCCAAGATAGCCTCCTTCTAGCCCTCTCTCAAACCGATGCCGCCGTCAAAAAACTGCTCGAATCCTTCGAGATCAAAGCTGCATCTCTGTCTCAAGCGGTCACCCAAACCCGAACTGTCAAGCCGGTCAATCAACCGACGGCTGAAGCGACTTACAATGTTCTGGAAAAGTACACTACCGATTTTACCGCTCTGGCAAAAAGCGGACGCCTCGATCCGGTCATTGGTCGTGATCAGGAAATTAGACGGGTCATGCAGGTCTTATCCCGCCGGACCAAGAATAATCCGGTTTTAATTGGTGAGCCGGGAGTCGGTAAAACCGCAATCGTTGAAGGTTTGGCTCAAAGGATTGTTCAGGGTGACGTCCCCAGTTCTTTGAAACAAAAATCAATTTTAGGTTTAGAGATGGCATCAGTTCTAGCCGGCGCTAAATTCAGAGGCGAATTCGAAGAACGGCTCAAGGCGATAATCCAGGCGGTCACTGATGCCGCTGGTCAGATTATTCTCTTTATCGATGAACTGCACACCGTTGTCGGTGCCGGTGCCGCTAATGGTGCGGTCGATGCCTCCAATATGCTCAAACCCGGCCTAGCCCGCGGCACCTTAAGGTTGATTGGGGCTACTACCATCAGCGAATACCGTCGCCACCTTGAAAAAGACGCTGCCCTGGAGCGTCGCTTCCAACCGGTGTTGGTCAATCCACCGTCTGTCGACGATACTCTCTCTATTCTCCGTGGCCTTAAACAACGTTATGAAAGTCATCACGGCATCCAAATTGACGATGATGCGCTAGTAGCGGCCGCCAAACTTTCTGACCGTTACCTCACCGACCGCTTTCTACCCGATAAAGCCATTGATTTAGTTGATGAAGCGGCTTCTGGCTTAAAAATTGCCACCGAATCGGAACCGGCCGCTTTAGATCAACTTAAACGTCAGGTTTTACAACTGGAAATCGAACTAAAAGCCCTTAAAAAGGATAATCGTCATGAGGAAAAATCCAAAATCACCGCTTTGGCTAAAACACTGGCCACTAAACAGGAGTCTTTAACCACTTTAACTCATCGCTGGTCAAATCAGAAAAAAATCCTAGCCGAATTACAACAGCAACGCCGTCAATTAGACGAGGCTAAAGTGGCTCTTGAACAAGCCGAGCGGAATATTGATTTAGACACTGCTGCCAAAATTAAATACGGTGATCTTCCCCAACTCCAAAAACAACTAGTGGCGACCGAATTTACATGGCAGTCAATCCCCCCAGCTGAAAAGCTGGCTCAACAATCGGTCACCGCCGACAATATTGCCGAAGTGGTTTCTCGTTGGACCGGCATCCCGATAACCAAACTGCTATCGGCCGAAACTCAAAAACTTAAAGCCTTGGAAACGACTTTAGCCCAACGGGTAATCGGTCAAACCGAGGCTTTGAAAGCCGTGGCGGGCGCGGTGCGACGTTCCCGGGCTGGTCTGGCCGATCCGCATCGCCCGGTGGCTGTCTTTATGTTTTTGGGACCGACCGGTGTGGGTAAAACCGAAACGGCCAAAGCCTTAGCCGAGATCTTATTTGATGATGAACGTCGCCTCATCCGGCTAGATATGAGCGAATATAGTCAACGCCACACCCTGGCTCGTTTAATTGGCGCTCCACCTGGTTATGTCGGTTATGAGCAGGGTGGCCAATTAACCGAAGCTGTCCGTCGTCATCCCTATTCCGTCATTCTTTTTGACGAGATCGAAAAAGCTCACCCCGATGTCTTCAATCTGTTTTTACAGATTTTTGATGATGGCCGGTTGACTGATGGCCAAGGCCGGACGGTTAATTTTACTAACACCGTGCTCATCATGACTTCCAATCTCGGTGCTCAATTAATCCAAACCAATTCTGGACTTTTAACCAAAGATTTGGAAAAGAAAATCTGGGATTTGATAAAGCAAACCTACCCACCCGAATTTATCAACCGGCTCGATAACATCATTATGTTTGAACCCTTGACTACGAGCGAAATCAAACAAATAGTCAAACTCCAATTGGCCGAGGTTGAAGCCAAACTTAAAGACCAACAAATCCAACTCAAGGTCAGTAATCAAGCAATTAGCTACTTAGCTAACCAAGGTTACGACCTTCATTACGGCGCCCGCCCCTTAAAACGCTTAATCAATAGTGAATTGGTCGACCCCCTGGCCGACCTGTTATTAACCGGAAACCTCGCTGGCCGAACCATCGCCGTTGATCTGGTCGACTCTCACCTGAAGCTTACTGTCAAATAACCCGTTTTTAATCTCCCGACTTCTATCCCCATATTTCCTTGGCTATGGTTTATAATCCTAATTGATATAAAAGGTAAATATGTCACTTAAAAAACGTGCCATTATTGATGAAAAAACCGTCGCTTATGTTCGTCAGTTGGCCGCTCTTAACCTTACCCCAGATCAGATTAAACAATTCGCCCCTCAATTATCAACTGTTTTGAGTTATGTTGCTCAAATTCAAGAACTGGATACTAAGCAAGTTCCCGAAACGCATCAGGTCACTTACCAAACTAACGTTTTTCGCCCGGATGTAATCGATACCAGCCGGTGTCTCAGTCAAGCTCAAGCCCTGGAAAATGCGCCTCAAACACACCACGGTTATTTCGTGGTCAAGTCTATATTTTGAAATTATGCTTTTGGATCAATCCATCCACCAAATTTCCACCTTGCTCCGACAAAAAAATCTCTCCTCGGTTGAATTAGTGACTGAAGCTTACCAAACTATCAAAGAAATCAATCCTCAGATTAACGCTTTTATTACTCTGGTTGAACAAAACCTAGCCTTGAAACAAGCTCGAAATGTTGATCAGAATCGGGTAAAGTTTACTTCGCCCTTGGCCGGTATTCCTTACCTGCTTAAAGATTCTTATGTGACCCAATCGCTTCGAACCACCGCCGCTTCAGCCGTGCTGCAAAATTTTATCCCCCCTTATTCGGCGACCGTTTACCACCGACTTGAAGACAGTGGTGCCATCCTTATCGGTAAAATGAATATGGATGCCTGGGGACATGGAGGTAGTACTGAAAATACCGATTTTAAGCCTACCAAAAATCCTTATGAACTTTCTCGGGTCGCCGGGGGGTCTTCCGGAGGACCGGCTGCTGCCCTCGCCTGTCGCTTAGCCGCTTTTGCTATTGGTGAAGACACCGGTGGTTCTATCCGTAATCCAGCCGCGTGGACTAATACCACCGGTCTCAAAGTTACTTATGGCCGTGTTTCCCGTTATGGTTGTATCGCCTATGCCTCCTCTTTTGATACTGTCGGTCCCATGGCCAAAACCGCTGCCGACTGTGCTTTGGTCCTTAAAGCCATTGCCGGTCAAGACCCATACGACGCCACCTCAGCCGTTCAACCGGTTCCAGATTACTACCAGAAACTGACTCAATCACTTAAAGGCAAAACCATCGGTATTCCCACTGATCTTTATGGTGACGGTCTTGATGAGCCAATTAAGACTGCTATTCTCAAGCAAAAAAAAGTATTTCAAGCCTTAGGTTTAAAATTGGTCGAACTTAAAATGCCCCTGCTTCGTTACGGTTTAGCCGTTTACTATTTGATCGGTCTTAGTGAAACCAGTTCCAATCTAGCTCGTTATGACGGTCTCCGTTTTGGCCAAGATAGACACTTTTTTACCACGGAAACCATGAGACGAATTATGATTGGTACCTATGCTTTGTCCGCCGGTTATTATGACGCTTATTACCGTCAAGCTCAAAAAGGTCGGACTTTACTGATTCGTGAATACGACCAAGCCTTCACCCACTGCGATGTCTTGCTCATGCCAGTTAATCCTATCTCGCCCCCCAAATTTGGTGAACTGATTGCCGATCCCCTGACCAATATTATGGCTGATATCTATACGGTGACCCAAAACCCCGTTGGTCTTCCTTCCTTAGCTGTCCCTTGTGGCTTCACTCCAAACCAATTGCCAATTGGCCTGCAATTAGTCGGTCAACTCTTTGCTGAAGATCTTTTATTAGCCATTGGCCACCAATACCAGCAAGTGACCACCTGGCACCTGCAAAAGCCCCAACTTCTATGAAAACCTATCTTCCTATCATCGGCCTGGAAATCCATGTTGAGCTGAGAACTAAATCCAAAATGTTTTGCGGCTGTCCCGCCGATCATTTTGGCAAAGAGCCTAATACCCAAACTTGTCCGGTCTGCTTAGGCTTACCCGGAGCCCTACCCGTCCCCAATCAGCAAGCCATCATCTGGACTTTAATGATTGGTCAAGCTTTTAACGCCACTCTCAATCTTGAGTCTAAATTTGACCGCAAACATTATTTTTACCCCGATTTACCCAAAGGCTATCAAATCAGCCAGTACGATGAGCCGCTCTGTAGTGGGGGAGTGGTAACTTTGCCTGAAGGTGTCATTTCCCTAACCCGGATCCACTTGGAAGAAGATACCGGTAAACTTCAACATACTACTTTGAATGGTCAACCGGTCAGCCTGGTCGATTTTAACCGCTCCGGCGTCCCCTTAGTCGAAATCGTCTCCGAACCCCAAATTCACTCGGCTGCCACCGCTAAGACTTATGCTCAGACCATCAGGCAAATCATCCACTTTTTGGGTGTCTCCGACTGCGATATGGAGAAAGGCTCCATGCGCCTTGAGGCTAATATCAGCTTGATGTCCATAAATCCCGGATCTAAACCTCAGACAGATCCGGGATTTATTAGGTTGCCCCAGTATAAAGTTGAAGTCAAAAACATCAATTCCTTCCGTTTTTTAGAAAAGGCGATAAACGCCGAAATCCAACGCCAAACCGCTATTTTAGACCGCGGTCAACTGCCCCGACAGGAAACTCGAGGCTTTACCGAAGTTACCGGCACTACCAAATCTCAGCGTTCTAAAGAAGCAGCCAAAGACTACCGCTATTTCCCGGAACCGGATATTCCGCCGCTTAAATTTACTCCCAGTCAATTCAAAACACTTATTCCCCAGTTACCCCTGATGCCTCAAGCGTACCTCGACCTTTTTATCAAGACATATGACCTTCGACCGGATTATGCCCAGACTTTAACCGCCTCGCCTAAACTGGCCGCGAAGTCTCTGGCCGCTTTCATATTAGCTCAAAAACAAGGTCTTGATCCCGCGGCTTTAGCCAACCTGATGATTAACCAAAAAGCGATCACGGTCAAATTGTCGCCTTCAGCCTTGGTCAACTTGCTTCAATCTAAAATCAAAACATCTCAGCCACAGTCTAAGACTACCACCTTAATGCCCTTAGTTCGTGAAGTCCTTAAGCAAAATCCGGATTTGGTTACCAAATATCACCAAGGCAAAGTTAGCGTCATTGGGGCTTTGATTGGTGCCGTTAAAAAACTAAGTCCCTCTCCGGTCGATCCCCAGACAGTACAACAGTTGCTAACTCAAGCCTTGGCCCAAAAATGATTAAATGGCTTTATACTGATTCTTATTATGCCAGATTTTGTTCATCTCCACGTTCATTCGGAATACTCTCTCTTGGATGGCTTGGCTAAAATCCCTAAATTAGTCGAACGGGTTAAAGCCCATGGCCAATCAGCCGTGGCTTTAACCGACCATGGCGCCATGTATGGCTGCGTCCATTTTTACAATGCCTGTCAAGAAGCTGGCCTTAAACCGATCATTGGGGTGGAAACTTATTTTGCCGAAGTCTCTCGTTTTAATAAACAATCCCGGCCGGGAGCCGATCAATTCCATTTGCTTCTCTTGGCCAAAAATGATCAGGGTTACCATAACCTCCTCAAACTTATTTCCTTGGCTCATTTGGAGGGTTTTTCCTACAAAGCCCGCATCGATTGGGAGAGTTTGAGCCAATATCACGACGGTCTTATCGCTACCACTGGTTGTGCCTCTGGTCTAATCCCCAAAAAATTACGTGATCACCGAGATGAGGAAGCCATAAAATGGATCAAACAGTTTCAAACTCTGTTCGGTTCTGATTTCTACGTCGAAATCCAGTCTCACCCCTCCCTCCCGGAAATTGAACCGTTGCGGGACCAAATGGTTGACTTGGCTAAACGCTACGGTTTGCCTCTTGTGGCTACCAATGACGTCCATTACGTCGATGCGACTGACGCTTCCGCCCAAGACGCTCTCTTAGCCATCCAAACCAGAAAAACTCTTAATGATCCCAATCGGTTGTCTATGCTCGCTTCTCCTGATTACTACCTCAAAAGTAGTGCCGAAATGGTCGAAGCCTTAGCCGCCTATCCCGAAGCCTTAGCCAATACCCTCAAAATTGCCGACCAGTGTCAAGTCAGCTTACCCATCGGCAAAATGATTTTCCCGGAATATCCGCTTCAATCCGGGGCTACTCCTGAGAGTACTTTGCATCAGATTACTCATACTCGACTGGCCGATCGTTTTCCTCAAGCCTCGACGGCCATTCTCGACCGTTTAAACTACGAACTCGATGTCATCTGTCAAAAAGGCTATGCCTCTTACTTCTTAATCGTTCAAGATTTTGTAAACTGGGCTAAAGCCCAAGGCATCCGGGTTGGGCCGGGTCGGGGTTCGGCTGCCGGCTCGCTCGTCTCTTATGTCTTAAGGATTACTTCAATTGACCCGCTCCAACATAATTTGCCCTTTGAACGCTTTATGAATCCCCAGCGGCCGTCACCGCCCGATATTGATATTGATATTGCTGATGTACACCGGGATGAAGTCATCCGTTACGTGGCTAATAAATACGGTGAAGACCACGTGGCTCAAATCATCACCTTCGGCACCATGGAAGCCCGGGGTGCCATTCGGGATATCGGTCGGGTTATGGGCTTACCTTATGCTGAGCCCGATAAGATCGCTAAATTAATCCCCTTGGGTTACACCATTGACGAAGCCTTGTCTTCTACTCTGGAACTTCAAGAATATTACCGCCAACCCAATTACCGGCGTTTGTTGGAACTGGCCAAAAAAGTTGAAGGTAACGCCCGTCATGCCTCCACCCATGCCGCTGGGGTGGTCATTGCCGATAAACCCTTGACCGAATATACCCCAATTCAGCGGGAAAGCCGGGGCGGTAAAATTGTCACTCAATACGATATGTACGCTTTGGATTTAAATATTAACGAAAACGCGATCGGCTTGTTAAAAATGGACTTTTTAGGTCTTAGGAATCTCTCTATCTTAGGCCAAGCCGTAGACTATGTGGCTCAGGCTCATCAGCACACCGTCGATCTCTCCAACCTCCCCCTGGATGATCCCGATGTCTTTGCCCTTTTATCTAAAGGTGAAACCACTGGTATTTTCCAGCTCGAATCGCCGGGAATGCGCCGGGTGGCCCAAAAATTAAAACCCAGCCGCTTTTCGGACATCACCGCCATGGTCGCTTTGTATCGTCCCGGTCCGATGCAACTGATTGACGATTTTATCGCCGGTAAAAATGACGCCGCCAAAATCCATTATCCCCATAAAGATCTCAAACCGGTGTTGGAGGAAACCTACGGCATTCCCGTTTATCAGGAACAAGTACTCCAAATTGCCCATGTCTTTGCCGGCTATAGTCTGAGTGAAGCTGACATTTTACGGCGGGCAATCGGTAAAAAGAAAAAGTCGATTTTAGACAAAGAGAAAAAGCGCTTTATCCAAGGATCACAAGCCAACGGTTACACCGTCAAGGATGCTGAAAAAATTTGGGGTTTTATTGAAAAATTTGCCGGTTATGGGTTCAATAAAGCCCATTCCGCCTCTTACGCCATGATCGCCTACCAAACGGCCTATCTCAAAGCTAAATATCCGGTCGAGTACATGACAGCGCTGCTCTCCGTCGAATCCGCTTCGCACTCCGCGGCCAAAGATGATAAGGTCAACCAGGGGATTGAAGAGTGTCACCGCATGGGCATCGTGGTGCTGCCCCCAGATATTAATGCTTCTCGAGCTAATTTTACTATCGAAGCTCATCCACCGTTGTTAGAACACAAGGCTATTCGTTATGGTTTGGGTGCCATCAAAAACGTCGGTACCAGTGCCATTACTTCGATTATTGAGACCAAAGCTACTCACGGTCCCTTCACTTCCCTCACTGATTTTCTTGAAGCCGTTGATAGTCAAAAGGTAAACAAAAAGGTTTTAGAAAGTCTCGTCAAAGTTGGTTGTTTTGATCGCTTTAAAACCCGACGGGCTATCCTCGAAGCTCTTGACCAATTGCGTCAACAGGTCCTCTTGAGTCACAAAGCGCGCCACCAGGACCAGACTGGTCTATTTACTACCGAAGCGATTGGCACCGACACCTTTGTCAACCTGCCCGAATTTCCACTCAACGTTTTAAGCCAATATGAAATCGAGTTGTTGGGGACCTCTCTCAATCAAGCCGGCAAAGTCGACTTAACCAGCCTCATCACCCAACAGGGTGCTACCCCTTTAAGTCAAATTGATGAATCTCTGATTGGTCAAACATTAACCGTCATCGGCCGGATCAAAACCGTCCGTCAAATTACCACTAAAAACAGTCATCTTCCTATGGCCTTTGTCACTCTAGGCGACAACGGTCAGGCCTTAGATTTAGTTTTCTTCCCCAAAAGTTATCAGCAGGCTGCGTCCAGTCTGATCGCGGACAACTTGCTCGTGGCCAAAGGCACTCTCGACCAGCGTACGGATCGACTCTCTCTCATCGTTTCCGGTTTTGAAGCGGTGACCGATACCACCGCCCCGGCCGCCAATACCTTAAACCTACCCCGGGATACTTCTCCGGCTACCCTGAAACAACTTGGACAGCTCCTAAAACAGCATCCCGGTCCAGATCAGCTCGTCATTCAAATTGTCAGCGGCAGTCGGCCGCAAACCTTAAAACTGCCCTATACCGTTGATTTTTCTCCATCCGTGAAGGACCAAATCGCCAGCCTCCTCCAATCCAGCTAATGTTACAATAACCTATGCCATTAAGGACCAAATATATCTTCGTTTCTGGTGGGGTTCTCTCCGGGGTGGGTAAGGGTACCGTCACTGCCTCATTAGCCTTGCTCCTTAAAAGCCATGGTTATCGGGTGACTGTCGTTAAATGCGAAAATTACCTAAATTTGGATGCCGGTCTGATCAATCCCATTGAACATGGTGATCCCTTTTTATGTGAGGATGGTGCCGAGACCGATATGGACATCGGTACCTACGAAAAATTCTTAAACCAAAATTTAGGTTTGGACAATTTCATCACCATGGGTCAAATTTATCATCAAGTAATTAATCAGGAACGTAACTTTTTCTATCGGGGTGAGGATGTCGAGGCGATTCCTCATGTCACTGATGAAATTATCCGCCGCATCCACGTCGCCGCCGACAAGGATGAGGCAGAAATCTGTGTGGTTGAGTTGGGTGGTACTGCTGGCGAATACCAAAATGCCCTTTATTATGAAGCCGCTCGACTCATGACTGCGGTCAATCAGACCACCGTTATCCATGTTCATGTCAGCTATTTACCCACGCCACCTCACTTGGGTGAACCCAAGACTAAGCCAACTCAATTATCGGTAAAAACTTTAAACTCTATGGGTATCCAACCCAACTTCATCGTGGCTCGTTCGACTGCCCGTCTAGATCAACGTCGTCGGCAACGTTTTTCCTTATTTTGTTCCGTTACCCCTTCTCACATTATCGATGCTCCCGACCTGTCCAGCGTTTATGAACTACCCCTAATCCTGGCTGACCAAAACTTTGACCAACTCTTACTTAAAGATATGGGTTTACGTGCCAAACCCAGACAAATGTCTGCCTGGAAAAGTTTGGTTAAAAAAATCCAATCACCCAAAAAAGGTCAGGTTAAAATCGCTATTGTCGGTAAATACTTTGCCACGGGCGCTTACCATTTGCGGGACGCCTACGCCGCCCTTTATGATGCCCTTGACCATGCTACTCTCTTTCACGATTTAACTCTGGAAGTCATCGGCCTGGACAGTCATAAAGAGACTGACCTTCCGGCTCAACTAAAAGTCGCTGACGGCATTATTGTGCCCATCGGTTGGGGTCCCCGGGGTGTCCCCGGTAAACTGGCCGCCATTCAATACGCCCGTGAGCACCAAGTCCCTTATTTAGGCTTGTGCTTTGGCATGCAGCTAGCGGTGGTGGAATTCGCCCGCCACTTGTTAAATCTCAAAACCGCCCATTCTACCGAAATTGATCCCCATACCCAAGATCCCGTCATCCACAGTATTCCCTTTGATCCCAAATACCAACGGATTAAGGGCGACGGTACCAGCATGCGTCTTGGAAGTTATGACTGTCTGGTCAAACCTAAAACCTTAACTTACCAAATTTACGCCAAACACCACGGCTTTATTAATCCGGCTAAAGGCTTGGTGGCCGAACGTCATCGCCACCGTTATGAAGTCAATAACACTTATCGCCAAACCTTAGCCACGGCCGGTTTAGTCTTTTCCGGCGTCAGTCCCGACAACTTTTTTGTCGAAATGATCGAATTACCTCCCAAAATCCACCCCTTCTTTATTGGCACTCAAGGTCACCCGGAATATAAATCCCGTCCCTTAAAGCCCCATCCTTTATTCTTGGAATTCATCCGGGCCGCTTATCTTCATCACCATCAAGGCCGGCTTGCCAAGACTTAAGGGCCTTGTTACAATACCCCGGATCCAAATTTTATGGCTAATTCTTTCACTCATCAAACCCATGCCTATCATGTCGGGGATCATGTCGCCGTCTACCAAAAGATTGAGGAAGAAGGTAAATTAAGAACTCAAGTCTTTGATGGGGTCATCATTGCCATTAAGGGTAGGGGAGCCGGCCAAACTTTTACCGTTCGTAAAATTGCGGCGGGTAACATTGGTGTCGAAAGGATCATACCGGTTCACTCACCTCGTTTAGACAAACTGGTTATTAAGAGTCACGGTTCGGTTCGTCGCGCCAAGTTGTACTATTTGCGCTCCCGGAGCGGCCGCCTGGCCCTAAGAGTCAAGGAAAAAAAGACCACTACCACTCCACCCAAATCCAAGTCCAAAGCTTGATCTTCACCTCCGGATAAGGCTATAATTCCCCTGATATTTCTTGGGCCCGTAGCTCAGCGGTAGAGCGACAGCCTTTTAAGCTGTGCGTCGAAGGTTCGATCCCTTCCGGGCTCACCCACTTGGCCCCATCGTCTAGTGGTTAGGACAACGGGTTTTCATCCCGTAAACCAGGGTCCGACTCCCTGTGGGGTCACCAATAGGGGATTGATTTATAAGCATACTTTCCCTGCTGGAAATTTGGTTTAAGTCCCATTAAGCTGGATTAATGAATCGGTTTCAAGCTCATTGGGGTGAGTACTTGGGCGATGCCGTCTACGGCGCCCTGGATGGCACGGTCACCACTTTTGCCGTCATGGCTGGTGCCGCCGGCGCCCATCTCTCCACCCCTGTAATCATGATTATGGGTTTAGCCAACCTCTTTGCCGACGGCTTTTCCATGGCCGTGGGCAATTATCTCGCTCAAAAAAGTTATAACCAATTTATCGACCGGGAACTAAACGATTCTCTGGCTCAGATTAAAGCGGACGACGACCAAATTAGTCATATGATTAGTCGGTCTTATCGTCGCCAAGGCTTTTCCGGCCATACCTTGCGCCATATACTGCACGATCTGCGTCGTCACCCGAAAATCTATGCTCAGGAAGCCCTAACCGCCCAAAAACTGGCAACTCAACCCCGCCACCCGGTGACTAGTAGTCTGGTAACCTTTATTGCCTTTGTCCTGATCGGTCTCATGCCCATCTTACCGATCCTCCTTATCCCTCAGCTTAATTTCTGGTCTACTTTCGGTTTTATCGCCCTGGTATTATTCCTGGTCGGTTCGCTCCGTTCCTACATTTCTTTGGTTACCTGGTACCGCGGTGGTTTAGAAATCATGCTGGCCGGTCTTGGTGCTTCCCTGATCGCCTTCACCATCGGCTCAATCCTCAGTCAACTGGTTTAATTTCCCCCTGCCTCAGGTATAATTGAGCCATGGCAACATCGGTCAAGACGGAACTGCTTGAAACCATCAAACTGGCTTTAACCCAACTCAAACTTAAACCGGTTGAGTTTTCCTTGGAACACCCGGCCAATGAAGCTCATGGCGATTACGCCGCTAATATCGCTTTTGTACTTTATCCTCAAGTTGAAGACCAATGGTCAAATCCGCTTCAATTAGCCGAAGCTATTGTTGCTGCCATTAAATTAAAGGTCAGTCATCAATCATCATCCATCATCGATTCTGTCTCTGTTGCCGGTCCTGGATTTATTAATTTTAGCCTCAAACCCGAGCATTTCCTTGACTACCTTAATCAGCTCATTAACTCAAAACAGATTCCTTTGACCACGGATCCTTTCATTAAGCAGCGTATCTGTGTCGAATATACCGACCCCAATCCTTTTAAAGAACTACATCTCGGCCACCTATATTCCAACATTATTGGTGAAACCATGGCCCGCCTCTACGAAGCGGTTGGGGCTAAAGTCTGGCGGGCCGATTATTACGGTGACGTCGGCCAGCACGTGGCTAAAGCCATTTGGGGCATGCAGCAATTATTAACTCAAACTCATACCACTTTGCCCAATTTAGCCAAAAAATCACTGTTAGAAAGGCAAAAATTCTTGGGTCAAAGCTATGCTTATGGTGTCAAACAGTTCGAGTCCGACCCTGAAGTTAAAGCCACCATTAATCGCCTCAATCCCTTGATCTATGCCATCGCTCAAGCTCTCCATCAAGCCAATGGTTGGCAGCCGGTGGTTGAGTATGAAGTCCATGTACCCCAGTCGGATTTTAATCGCGGTGAAATCAGGTCACTTTATCAATCTGGTTTGGCTTGGAGTTTAGAGTATTTTGAATCGCTCTATCAATTCCTAGGTACCAAGTTTGACGGTTATTATCCCGAAAGTTTGATGGGGGAGTACGGTTACCGTTTAGTCCAACACGGACTCAAACAAGGCGTTTTTACCAAAAGTCAGGGAGCCATCATTTTCCCGGGTGAGAAACATGGCACCCATACCCGGGTTTTTATTAACAAACTTAATTTGCCTACTTACGAAGCCAAAGAATTAGGCTTAGCACCGGCCAAATACCAAGACTTCCCCTATGACCAATCGCTGATTGTCACCGGGACCGAAATTAAAGACTACTTCAAGGTGGTCTTAACCGCTATGAAACTGGTTAGTCCTGATTTAGGTCATATAACCACCGTTTTATCTCACGGTATGGTCAAACTCCCTCAGGGTAAAATGTCCTCTCGCTCGGGTAATGTTGTTACCGTCCAGGGTTTAATCGCTGAGGCCTCTGCCTATGCCCGCACTCTTTTTTCCGCCGAGACTCATTTGCCTGCCAAAGCCATGGATCAGATTGCTCAGGCTGTAGGTCTGGCCTCGATTCGTTACGCCTTTCTCAAAGGTGATGTCACCACCGATGTTATTTTTGACTTTAAACAATCGATCAGTTTCGAGGGTAACTCCGGACCCTATCTCCAGTATACTTATGCTCGCTGCGCTTCGGTTCTATCAAAATCCCCATTAAAAATTAAAAACTTTAAATTAAAAATGGGAGCGTTAAATCCGGAAGAGTTGGCATTACTCCGCTGGTTTTACCGCTATCCTGAAGTGGTTGCCGCTGCTGCTCAAAACCTAACCCCGCACCTGCTATGTACCTACCTATATGAGTTAGCTCATCGGTTTAACCTCTTTTACCACCACCATTTAATTATAGGTTCGGATTTCCGTCTGGGGCTGACCACCGCCACCGCCAAGATCTTAAAATCCGGTCTTGAGCTTTTGGGTATCGAGGCACCCGAAAAAATGTAATATTTGCCTTTTGACTTTCAAATTGCCTCAAGATACAATCCATCTGCATGGCTTTACACATCTCTATCGCCGCTGAAACGCTCTTTCATTTGGGCCCGGTCGCCATCACTAATTCTATTTTTACTAGTTGGCTTGTCTCGATTCTGATCATTTTAGTGGCCTTGAAATTCCATTATTCGACTAAAAGCGAAACCAAGCCGACTGGCTTACAAAACTTATTGGAAATGATTGTTGAGGCTTTTGAAAATCTCTGTAACTCTATTACTCAAAGCCGATTAAAAACGGCCGTCATTATCCCTATCCCTTTTGCCGCTTTTTGCTGGATTCTCCTCAACAACTGGTTTGGCTTACTGCCCGGAGTCGGCACTTTAGGTCTCACCGAGCCAACCGAACCACCCCAAGCTGCCTCACCTTTTTCGGTTTATGCCAAGGAAACTGAAGGCACTTCAGCCGAATCAGCTACCACTAAATTTGTGCCCATCTTTCGTGCCGGTACTGCCGATCTTAACACCACTTTGGCTTTAGCTCTTGTTTCCGTCGGCGCCACCCAAGTCATCGGCGTTAAATTTGTTGGTCGTAGCTATTGGACTAAATTCTTTAATCTTAAAGGTATTTTTTCCTTTGTTGGTTTACTCGAATTCGTCTCCGAACTCAGTAAAATTGTCTCTTTTGCCTTCCGTCTTTTTGGCAACATTTTTGCCGGTGAAGTTCTTCTAACAGTTATTATGTTCCTGGTGCCTATCCTCGTCCCGGTCCCGTTTATCGGTCTGGAGTTTTTCGTCGGTATTATCCAGGCATTAGTTTTTGCCATGCTGACTATAGTCTTTATGAATATCGCTTCCGCCCATCAGGGGGAGCACTAAATTATCGTTATAGAAAGGTGTCGTAATATATGGAAAACCAAATCCTGATTAATTCCGACAATTTTATCTTTGGTCTGACCATGGCCATCGGCGGCTTGGGGCCGGCTATCGGTATCGGTTTAATTGGCATGAAAGCTTTGGAAGCCATCGGTCGTAACCCTGAAGCCATGTCTAAAATCCAAACCAACATGATTTTAGGCTTTGCTTTTGCCGAAGCTATTGCTATTTATTCGTTGGTGGTCGCCTTAATTATCAAATTTACCTAAAAAAGGGAACCACTTATGGAAATCGAATGGACTCAAATATTAATCCAAATGGTCAATTTTGGTTTGATTGTTGTTGTCCTGACTAAGTTGGTTTATAAACCAATTGTCAAAATCCTCAGCCAACGGACCGATCGTATCGCCTCGAGTCAATTGGACGCCGACAAAACCCGTCAACAAAACCAAACCACCAGTCAAGCCGCTCAAGCCGAATTGCTTAAAGCCAAACAAACGGCTGAACAAATTATTCGTGAAGCTCAAAAAGAAGCCCGAGCCGATGCCGCCAAAATCTTAGCTGAGGCTAAAATCCAAGCTAAAAAACAAACCGAAACCGAGCGTCAGCAGTCTCAGGCTGAAATGAAAGCGGAAAAAAAGTCGGTTCTGGGAAAATTAGCTACCTTGGTGACCCAAACCACCGCTCAGGTCCTACAAAACGCCTTATCATCGAAGGAACAACACCAAATTATTGCCTCGCAACTCAAAATCATCAAAGGAGTCCGCTTTGACTAAAACCAAACCGGCGACTGCTCCAGTTTTCGTGACTGTGGCCTCGGCTGTGCCCCTGACGCCGGCCGAACTGGCCACTCTCGCCGACCTCTTAAGCCGTCAATTAGGGTCCATTACCCTTAAACCGATCGTTAAACCTCAACTGGTGGCCGGCCTGACGCTCACCGTGACCGATCGGACGCTCGATTTATCCATCAAACATCGTTTGGAATTACTCCAACATCAACTTGCTCCTCATGCCCAGTCCTAAACTAATTGACCAGCTGACTCAGTCGCTTAAAGTCGCTCCTTCAAAACCGACTTTTACTCAAGCCGGTACCATCATTCGTGTCGGTGACGGCATTGCCCTGATTTCCGGCCTGTCCGAAGCTCGGATGAGTGAACTTTTACTCTTTCCTGGTGGGGTTCGTGGCTTGGTTTTAAACTTGAATCAAGACTCTATTGGCGTGGTCATTTTGGGTAGCGACCTTCACCTCAAAGCCGGTGACTCGGTTTGGCACACTGACCAACAGTTATCCATACCCGCATCGAAACAGCTGCTTGGTCGGGTCATCACCCCCTTGGGTGATCCTTTGGATGGCGGTGATCCGATTGTTCCGGATCAAATTATGCCGCTTGAACGTTTGGCTCCCGGAGTCATTGATCGCCAACCGGTCTCGGAGCCTCTCCAGACCGGTATCAAAGCCATCGATAGCATGATCCCGATCGGCCAGGGTCAGCGCGAGTTGATTATCGGTGACCGTTCTACCGGTAAATCGGCTATTGTCCTCACCACCATGATTAACCAACAAGCCGAAAACGTTATTTGCATCTACGTCGCCATCGGCCAAAAGCGCTCATTCGTCGCCCAAACCATCGACACCCTTAAACGCTTTAATGCTATGCCTTATTCGATTATTGTCTCGGCTTCGGCTTCCGATCCGGCCCCCTTACAATATCTGGCTCCTTATGCCGGTTGCGCCATCGGTGAATACTTTGCTCAAAAAGGTCTTCACGCTTTGGTTATCTACGATGATCTCTCTAAACATGCCTGGGCTTACCGGGAAATGTCGCTCCTTCTTAGACGACCGTCCGGGCGGGAAGCCTATCCCGGTGACGTCTTTTACCTCCATTCGCGGCTGTTGGAACGGGCAGTCAAGTATTCCACCAAACAGGGTGGGGGTTCCCTGACCGCTCTGCCTATAATTGAAACCCAAGCCGGTGACATCTCCGCTTATATCCCCACTAACGTTATTTCCATTACCGATGGTCAAATCTTTTTAGATACCGATATGTTTAACGCCGGTCAGCGTCCGGCGGTTAATTTGGGTATCTCGGTTTCCCGCGTTGGTGGTGCTGCTCAAATCAAAGCTATGAAGCAGGTGGTCGGCTCTCTCAAAATTGATATGGCCCAATTCCGTGAACTAGCCGCCTTTGCTCAATTCTCCTCTGACCTCGATCCTCAGACTCGGTCTCAATTGGAACGCGGTCAACGGATTACCGAGATCTTAAAACAAGGCTGGGATGAACCAACTCCCGTCGAAGATCAAGTCGCCGTCTTCCACGCCGCTGCTACCGGTTTAATCGATCAAGTCCAAATCAATTTAGTCAAAACCTGGGAGACCAAGTACCTGGCCTTTCTCCACCATCATCATGCTGATCTGTTAAAAACTATTCACTCCCAAAAAACCCTTTCCCCGGCTCTGCTGACCGCCCTCAAACAAGCTTCCGACGCCTTCTTAAAGCAGAATCCCGAACTCTTAATCACTCCAGACTAACCTATGGCCAGCTTACAAAATTTAACCCGCCGCCTTAAAACCGCCAAAAACATCCGGCAAATCACCAAAGCCATGGAGATGGTCTCCGCCTCCAAAATGCGTCGGGCTCAGGCTCAAGCTTTGGCCTCTCGTCCCTATGCCCAAAAACTGTATTCGACTTTAATAACCATTGCTACTCTAACCGACCCCTCTCAACACCCGCTCTTGCAGTCTCATGACGCTGGTCAACCGGCTTACATCTTAATCTCGACTGATAAATCCTTGGCCGGTAGCCTCAATACCAACCTGTTTCGGGGTACGGCCGAACACCTATCTAATCAAACTTCCCTGGCTGAAATACCGTTAATTATTGTCGGTCAACGGGCTCGTGCCTTTGGCCTTAGCCTTGGTTGCCCCATTTACGCTGAGTTTTCCCACTTACCCGACCCCATCACATATCAAGACGCCCTGCCGATAGCTCAAATGGTTATTACCGGTTTCCTTAAACAAGAATTTAAATCCGTCAGTTTGATTTACATGGATTTTATCTCCACCTTAGTTCAAAAAATCCGGCTTCAAGCCTTATTACCCTTAACCGCTGAACTTCAAGCCTTATTTACTAGTCAGGCTGAAGCCCTAGACGCCGTCAGTCATGAACAGACTACTTATCTGTTTGAACCCAATGCCGCTAATATCCTTAATTGGATTTTGCCTTATTATGTAGAATTAACTTTATTTCAAGCTTTATTGGAAGCCAAAGCTTCGGAACACTCCGCTCGGATGGTGGCCATGAAAAACGCCTCCGACAATGCCGCCGAAATCATCAGCGACCTCACCTTAAGTTACCATAAACAGCGTCAGACCAAAATCACCGCCGAATTATTAGATAACACCGTTTCGGCCGCCATCATCAATTAAACCAGCTATGTCCACTTCCACTCAAGGCACCATCACCCAAATTATTGGTCCCGTTGTCGACGTCCACTTTGATTACGAGTTACCCCCGCTCCTGTCTGCCTTGGAGTTAATTCACCACCGGCAAACCTATATCTTTGAAGTTCAGCAGCACTTGAGTCAGGCTGACGTCCGCGCTATATGTCTCAGCCCCACCGACGGCTTGACCCGTGGCTTAACCTTAACCTCCACTGGTCAACCGATCACTGTCCCCATCGGCCCGGCCACCTTGGGTCGCATGTTTAATGTGGTTGGCCAGCCTATCGACGGTTTGGGACCGGTTATAGCCAAAGAATTCAGTCCCATACACAAGGCCGCCCCCCTGCTGGTTGAGCAAGAAACCAAAGCGGAGCTACTCGAAACCGGGATTAAGGTGATTGATCTGATCTGCCCCTTCGCCCGGGGCGGTAAAGTCGGCGCTTTTGGCGGGGCTGGGGTCGGTAAAACCGTCATTATCCAGGAACTGATCCGTAATATCGCTGAGGAGCATTCCGGCCACTCGGTCTTTGCCGGGGTCGGTGAACGCACCCGGGAAGGCAACGACCTCTACGTAGAAATGACCAAATCAGGTGTTCTTAAAAATACCGTCCTGGCCTTCGGCCAAATGAATGAACCACCTGGCAACCGCTTGCGTATTGCCTTAACCGGTTTGACCTTTGCCGAATATTTCCGCGACGTCAAAGGCGAAGACGTTCTACTCTTTATTGACAATATCTTCCGCTTTTCCCAAGCCGGCTCGGAAGTTTCCGCCCTGATGGGACGCATTCCCTCGGCTGTCGGCTACCAACCGAATTTAGCCTCGGAAATGGCCGCTCTTCAAGAACGGATCACCTCTACTAAAAAAGGCTCCATTACTTCCTTTCAAGCCGTTTACGTCCCGGCGGATGATTATACCGATCCGGCGCCGGCCACCACTTTCAGTCATTTAGATTCGACCATCTCCCTGGATCGGCAATTGGCCGCCCAAGCTCTTTATCCGGCCGTCGATCCGCTTATTTCCAATTCTAAGATTTTAACTCCGGATATCGTCGGCCGGGACCATTACGATACCGCCCGCGCCGTTCAAAAAGTTTTGCAGCGCTACAAAGACCTTCAGGATATTATTGCCATCTTGGGTATTGATGAGCTCTCACCCGAAGACAAACTCACCGTTACCCGAGCCCGTAAAATTCAACGTTTCTTAAGCCAACCTTTTTTCGTCGGCGAAGCCTTTACCTCAATTAAAGGTGAATATGTCCCGGTTGAAGTCACCGTCAAGGGTTTCAGTGAGATCTTAGCCGGTCAGCACGACGCCCTGCCGGAGCAAGCTTTCTACATGGTTGGTTCCATCGATCAAGCTGTCGCCAAAGCCAAAAAGCTTTAACTGCTGACTTTATGCAGCTCAAATTGGATATTATTACCCAAGAAAAGCATCTTCTTTCCGACACTGTTGACCAGATTACCGCTCCGGCCGCTACCGGTGAAGTCACCATTCTACCCAATCATATCCCTCTATTTACTCGGCTAAATGACGGCATTATCCGCTACCGTAAGGGAACGACGGCCATCGAATATGCCGTTCTCGGTGGTTTTATGGATGTCGCCCCCGGTAGCCACGTCACCATTTTAGCCGACTCGGCTATCCGCTCAGCTGACATCAATCTAGCCAAAGCCGAAGCCGCCAAAGCCAAAGCCGAAGCCGCCCTCCAAAATAAACAATCCGAAGTCGAGTTCAAGCTCGCCGAAGCCGCCCTGCGTAAAGCCCTCTTGGAATTGAAAGCGGCCCGCCGTCATCATGGCTCTAACCCCTTACCGTCTGCTGCTTAAACTATGTCTTCACTCCCTCCAGTAACCGTCATCCATGGTGATGCCCTACTTCAGAGTCGTCAATTCTTCCATCAGCTCTTCACCCAAACTCCGGCTCAGACAGAAACCGTCCGTTTTGAAGGTAAGGATCTGGATTTAACGGCGCTAGTTCAAGCTTGTCAGTCAACTAGTTTAATTGCTTTAAACCGTCTCATCATCATTGAAAACCTCTTCCACCCATCGGCTAAAGCCAAACTGGCTACCACTAGCGCTTATTGCCGCGAATTAATCCAAGGGACCACCGCCTACCCGTTAGTTATTTACGAGCCGCGCTTGCTAACCCCAGCCCAACTCAAATTAGTCCAGGGTGCCTCAGTCAAGAGCTTTAAAACTCCTCCAGTTGTGTTTCAGTTTTTAGCCAACCTCGCTCCCCAAAAACAGGCTCAATTTATTCCGCTCTACCAACGCTCGCTCAAGAAGCAACCGGCTGAACTGCTCTTAGCCATGATCGCCCGCCAAATCCGGCTGTTGATTCAGCTGGCTGATCCTGATTTACACTTACCCCCCTGGCAAATGGCTAAGCTTTCGGCTCAACGACGTCGCTTTACAGACGAACAATTGACCGCCTTCCATGACCAACTGGTTCTTCTCGACCGTCGCGCCAAACAAGGCCAAATCACTGGTTCGCTTGGTCAGGAATTGGCCATGCTTTTATTAAAGCTGTAGTGTACCATGATGAGGCGTATGCCTTTGGTAAAGCATATCAATCCTTATATTTTCCGCGGTTACGATTTACGGGGTGAAGTCGACCAAGACTTGAACGACGATGTCATGTATACTCTCGGCCGGGCTTATGCCACTTTCCTCTGGGAACGAAGAATCTCTGAAGCTGCTGTCGGTCGAGATAATCGTCTCACTTCTGAAAATTATTCCAGGGCATTCATTCGTGGTTTAAACGAAGGTGGTATTAATACTCACGACATTGGCTTAAGTTTAAGTCAAATTGTTTACTACAGTACCTACTACTTTAGAACTAAAGGTAGCGTTATGGTGACTGCCTCCCACAATCCTAAAAATTATAATGGTTTAAAGTTGGGGACTGGTTATTCGGAAACTATGGTTTCTGAAGATATCCAATATTTTCATCAGTTAGTGACTAAAGGCCATTTCTCCGAAGGTAGCGGTACCAATGATTCCATCGATATTTTCCCAGACTATCTAAAACATTTACTAAAACATATCCACCTCAAGCGTTCCTGGAAAATTGTGGTAGACACCGGCAACACTACTTCCGGCCTTTTCTATCCAACCATATTTCGTGAAGCTGGTTGTCAAGTTGTCGAACAATATACCAACCTTGATGGTAATTTCCCCTTAGGCGCTCCCGATCCTACCAAAGAATCAGTCCTAAAAAGAGTCTCCAAAGGCGTTAAACAGGCACAAGCCGAAATCGGTTTTGCTTTTGACGCCGATGGTGACCGTATGGCCGTCGTTGACGAAAACGGCTCGGTTTTATGGATGGATACAATTGTGGCTTTGCTCGCTAAAGATGTCTTAGACTTTTTACCTGGCTCTCCGATTGTCTATAACACTCTTTGCTCCCGCCAAGTTACCGAAGCCATTGAAAAAGCTGGTGGTAAACCGGTCATGTGGCTCACCGGCCACTCCTTTATCAAAGCCAAGGTCAGACTAGAAAATGCTCCTTTCGGCGGCGAACTATCTGGCCACATTTACATTACTGACAATTTTTACGGACATGATGATGGGGCTTATGCTTGTCTTCGTTTGATTTCTTACCTCGAACGCACCCACCAAACTCTCTCCCAAGCCGCGGCTAAATTATCCCAATACCAATCTAGTCCGGAAATAAAATTTGGCTTAGCTGACGATCTTAAATTTAAGTTCATTAAAAATACGATTACGCCTGAATTCAAGCAAACCTGGCCTAAGGCCAAATTTATTGATATCGATGGTATACGCTTTGATTTATCAAATCAAATGGCCATCCTCCGCGCTTCTCAAAACGGTCCCTATATTACCTTAAAGTTTGAGCATAAAACCAAAGACGGTTATGAAATCTTAAAACGGCAGTTAAAAACCATCATGTCTAAGCACTCCGAAATCAACTGGTCCGAAGGTGTCAACACCCACGCTTTAGATTGAACCAATGACCTCAGTTTTAGACCTCAAATCCGCTTTAAATTTCGCCCAAAACCTGGCTCAATCGGTCGGGGAAAAATTGTTAGCTATGCAAAATAATGTCTCGGTCGTGGCCTTTAAGGAACGTCAAGATATGGTCACCACCGCCGACTATGCTGCCGAAAAACTGTACCTAAAAGCGATTCACCACCAGTATCCAGATCACTCCATTCACTCCGAAGAGCAGGGGAGTGACCAAAAAAAATCTGATTACCAATGGATTATCGATCCCCTCGACGGCACCAAGGAATACCTCCGTGGTATCCCTTTATGGAATACTAACTTGACCCTGGAATTACATCGCCGGCCGATATTATCAGTTATCTATAAACCGGATTTAAAAGTTCTCTTTGCCGCAACCAAAGTCGTGGGTGTTCTAGAAAATGGCCGGCAGACTAAGTTATCCACGATCAAAAGTCTGTCTCAATCGCATATCTATGCTTATCTACCTAGTCAAGCTTCGGTCTTTCAACCACTGGCTAAACCATGGCAAAAAATGGCTCAGCTTTCCCAACAGACTTACCGCCTCAGGGGTAGCTCAGAAGAAGTAGTTTCGATTGCTTGGGTGGCTATCGGTAAAATCGAAGCCGCGGTCAATTTCTGCCGTTTTCCCCAGTGGTATGATTTTGCTTCTGGTCTAGTTTGTGCCCAAACCGCTGGCTGTCGGGTTACTGACCTCAATAACCAACCAATTGATTCCCGAGGTCAATATCAAGGGTATATTATTTCTAATGGTCTAATCCACCAAGCTATTATTGATTCTATTACTGCTTGAGTCTGTCTATGCCGCCAAAACTAATCATCTACGATCTGGATAATACTTTGGTTATGACCCGGCCGGCGGCTAAGATTGGCTACCAGCAAGCCATTTACTTTATCGCCAAAAAGCACGGTCTTTACCGAGATCGGAATAAACTCTACCACCACTGGAAACGTCTAGTTCATAGCCTAAAGGTCGATCCCAAACCCTATAAACGTCGCTTTGCTTTCAGCCTGGGTCTCCTGTTGGATAAACACCAACTACCTCACACCCATCTTAACCAAGCCCTGCATTTGTATGAAAAAACGCTTCTGACTCACATTCGCACTGCCAAAGGCGCTAAAGAACTACTGTCCTCTTGTCATGATGCCAGCCTTAAACAGGTGGTCACCACCGGTTCTGACGCTGTCGAAGCCGTCCACAAACTCAAGGCCGTCTCCCTTTATTCCTTAATCGACCTGCTGATTACTGCTTTTGACATTGGCTCGATGAAGCCCCATTCCGATTATTACCTGAAACCGATGGCTCATTTTAAAGTTTCTCCCAACCAGACGGTTGTCATCGGCGACCATCAAGCCGAAGACATCGCCCCCGCCCTCAAGCTGGGCTTGACTGTTTACCGGGTCACGCCTCAAAGCCACCTCATGGAATTTCAAAAACACCTGTTTTAAGTTAAACTTAAGTTATCCTTTATGGATTCATTCGATCAAACCCTTTTAGATGATCCTACCCGCCTCGCCGCTATCGACACCAGTCAAGTCCTCGCCTCGATCGTGGCTTTACCTGAACAATGCCTGGATGCCGCCGCTCAAATTCAAAACCTTAATTTTCCTGATCCTTATCGGTCGGTTAAGCGGGTTCTCATCGCCGGCATGGGCGGTTCCAACTTAGGTGGCCGGATCATCGAAGCCGTTTTTGCCGACGAACTGACCCTACCCATGGTCCGTCTCCATGATTACCACCTGCCTGCCTGGGCCGATGCCCAAACCCTAATTATCTGTTCTTCCTATTCGGGCACTACCGAAGAAACTCTTTCGGTCGCCGCCGAGGCCATCCAACGTCAGTTACTTTGGACCGCCATCGGTACCGGTGCCGATTTGATAGCCTTAGCCCAGGCTCAGGCCGTCCCTTATTACCAAATTCAACCAACTCACAACCCTTCCGATCAACCCCGCCTGGCCTTGGGTTATTCCCTGATTGGCCAACTCCTGATCCTGGCCAAACTGGGTTTAATCAACCTCCCGGCCTCAGCCATTGACCACTTGGTTGCCGCTATGAAATTGGTAGTCAGTCAAAATCAACTGTCCGTTCCCTTGAATTCTAATCCTGCCAAACAATTGGCCGTATCTTTGTATGGTCGTTTGCCAGTGCTTATCAGCTCCGGTCATTTAATCGGCACTACCCACAGTTTAAAAAATCAATTTAATGAAAACGCTAAAACCTTTGCCGCCTGTTTCGATCTGCCCGAGCTTAACCATCATCTCATGGAAGGTTTAGTCCATCCCTCGACCAATCCTCAAAACTTAGCCTTTATCAGTTTTCTTTCCTCCCTCTATTCCGAGCGGATCAGCCGCCGCTTCAGCTTGACTCAAGAGGTGATTACTCAAAACCACCTTCCGGTTTACCCTTATGCCGTTCCCGGCGACACCGAGCTAACCCAAGCCTTTACCGGTCTCCAATTCGGGTCATTCGTGATCTTCTATTTAGGCATGCTTTACCAGCAGGATCCGGCGCCGATTCCCTGGGTTGATTACTTTAAAGCCAAATTGGCTTGAAAACCATCACTGTCTTTTTCTCTTGATAAACGGCTGGTTAAAACTTACAATGAAACTTAGCGCCGCCCCTTTTGATCGGCGCCTATTGTAATGGGAAAATAGGCCATGCCCGACCTGCCCGCCTTTGTTCCTTTAGCTGACCTACTGCACCAGGATAATCTTTACTGGGATCGTTTCAGTCGCGGCCGTTTGACTGCCCTGCGCTTAGGTTTAGCCACCCCTCGGACTCTGGTAGTGACTGCGGCGGCTTTTCGCCACTTTACCGAAGCGACTCACATCGCTGGCCAAATTACCAGTCAACTACGTCTGCTCGACCCTTCTGATCCCCAGGCTGTGGCGGCTCTTAGCCGTCGGTTACAACCGCTGATCCTTGATACCCCGCTACCCCGGCCATTATTCACCCAGTTGTCACAGGTTTATCGCCATTATTTACGGCACAGTCCGGTTGCTCTGGTCACTGATCCGCTCCGATCTCCGCCGCGATCCGGTCCCTTGGTTTACCGGGGTGACAGCTGGCTGGCCACTCAAATCAAGCAGGCGTGGTCTGCCTGGTATACCCCTGATCACCTGCATCAGACTTTACTGGCTTCTTCCTGGTTACCGCTGCCCCCAGCTACCCTGCTGACCGCCTATCCTCAAATCGAATGGTGCGGGATTTTAACTACCGCTCAGCCCTGGCGGGAGCAAAAGCAGTTAGCTGAAGCGACGCTGGTTTACGGGGCTTCATTTGGTGCCAAGCCCAATCATTTACTCCCTCATCGTTATCTAATCGATCGCCCCTCACAGAAACTGCTCAGTGCTCAACTCTTACCTCAAACTCAAGCCTATCAGCTCGACCGTTCTGGCTGCCTCAAACTCACCCCGCTACCCCACCGCCTTTCCCTCCGCTTGAACGAGGCTCAAATTAGCACTTTAGCTCAGGCGGCCCACGTCTTCCACCATCATTGTCTTTTACCCCAAGTCATTACTTTTACTTTAAACGGTCACCAGTTGCTGATTTGGTCAGTTACTCCCCTCGAACCTGTTCCCGACCCGGTCTCGCCTCGCCTAGCTGTAACCGCCAATCTGGAGTTGCTGGCCTCGGGTACACCCATCTCTCCAGGGATCGTTTCCGGACCTCTAAAACTCCTATCGAGACCAACTTTATCCAGTCTGGTGCCACCGGGCACGATCGTTTTCCTCAAAGATTTACCGCCCCGACTCTGGCCGATTATCCGACCGGCGGCGGGTTTACTCACCACTGATTTAAATCCCTTATCTCACAGCGCCATCTTGGCCCGCGAATTAGGTTTACCGACTATCTCCCAAATTGCCTCTAAAAGTTTACGTCGTTATCAGGGTCAAATTGTCACCCTTGATGGTCAGCGAGGTAAACTTTATCGGGGTGGTCTCACCTCAAGTCTGGCTGTGTCCCCTCCACAAGCACCGGTTTCACCCCGCTCTTTTCGTCTGGCTACCAAGATTCTGCTCTCGACTCAAGCTTTTTCTACCCCTGAGCTTTTAACCGCCGCTGGCCTTTGGGTCAACCGTCATTCTTTCCTTAAGTCACCCCCGAATCTCGACCACGCTTTGGCCAGTTTGGGTGAACGACCCCTTTTTTACCAACTTCAAGTTTCACCTGACCCTGACCTTCATCAAGAAATTGCTATCCTTTTAACCGCTCACCAACATTTTCCCACTGTCCCGGTGACCGTCGTTTTAACCGCAGTTCACAGTCTGTTTGAGCTCACCCAAGCCAAAAAAAGCTTAGCTGCTTTAGGTTGGACACGCCAACCTCACCGCCATCTCGGTTTAAGCTTAGACACCCCGGCGGTCGTTTTAGACGCTGACCGTTACGCTCGCCAAGGTCTGGACTGCCTCAGTTTTAACGCCGATCAACTTTTACCCCATTTGTTTGGGGCTGATCCGGCTAACCCCGTTCCTAATCCTGCCTGGCAAAACGAAACCGATGCCGTCGTCACTCTCCTTGAGTACTTCCTTAAACTCAGCCATGAACTCAACCTGCCCACTTATGCTTTAGGTTATGTTTTTGGTCAAGCCTTTCACTACCTCCAGGTCCTCGTCGCCGGTGGTATCACTGGCATTGTCACCACTCCGCCACTGCTTGACGCCTTAACCAGCCGTCTTTATCAAGCCGAACACCGTTATCTCCGCCAATCCCACCCACCATTAGCCATAAGCCATAAGCCATAAGCCATCTTATATGCCCGTTATCAAAGCCATCCAAGCCCGAGAAATCCTTGATTGCCGGGGGGTCCCGACCATCGAAGCCAACCTCTGGTTAGACAATGGCATCAGTGTCACCACCGCCGTCCCTACCAGTATCTATACCGGCAAACATGAAGCCATGGAACTCAGGGATGGCGACCCCCTCCGCTACGCTGGTTTAGGGGTGATTAAGGCCGTTAACCTTATTAACACCACCATCGCCCAGCATTTAATTGGCCGGGATCCTTCCCAGCAAGGTGACATTGACCGCTTGCTGATTCAATTGGACGGCACTCCCGACAAACATCAATTTGGGGCCAATACCATGCTGGCTGTCTCCCAAGCCGTCTGCAAAGCCGGAGCCGCCATGTACCATCTCCCCGTCTACGCCTATTTAGCCCACAAGTATCGCTTGGTTTATGGCGCTTTAACCATTCCCACCCCCGCTTTCAACGTCATCAACGGCGGTAAACACGGCGCCGGCAATCTTGATTTCCAGGAGTTTCTCTTAGTGCCTTCCAGCCGTTTTCGCTTTGACCAAGGTTTACAAATCGGGGTCGAAATTTTTTACGAACTGGAACGTCAATTGATCAATAAAAACGCCATCCACTCGGTCGGGGTTGAAGGCGGCTTTGCCCCCAACCTCTTTACTAACCTAGATGCCCTCGAGATCATTATTCAGACCATTCAAAACACCAATCACCAGTACGGCCACGACGTTTTCTTAGGCTTGGACGTGGCCGCCAGCACTTTTCAGAAAGGCTCTAAGTACGCCATCAAAGACCGCTCTCAGCCTTTTTCCGGAAAGGAATTCGTCAGTTATTATCAGGACCTCAACGACGACTATCATATTTTCTCTTTAGAAGATCCTTTTGGTGATGACGATTGGCGCAGTTGGATCGACTTGACCATGGAGATGGGCCAAAAGGTCTTAATTATCGGCGACGATTTGATCACCTCCAATAAAGAACGTTTAATTAAAGCCATTCGGGACAAAGCTTGTACCGCGGTTTTGGTCAAACCTAACCAAATCGGGACCATTACCGAATCGGTTGAAGTCGTTAAGATCGCCAAAGATGCCCACTTCACCGTCATGGCTTCCTGCCGCTCCGGGGAAACTACCGATACTTTCATCGCTGATTTCGCCGTTGGTGTCGGCGCCGAGTATGCCAAATTTGGCGCTCCTAGCCGTGGCGAACGTATCATCAAATATAATCGCCTGCTGCGTATTGAGGCTGAGCTTAATCCCCAAACTCAAGGAGCTTGAAACCATTATGTCTCGTCCCAAACCGGTAGTTTTGGCCATCCTCGATGGTTGGGGCCTGGCAGCCGCGAATCCCGGTAATGCCATTGCTTTAGCCAACACCCCTACCTTAGATCTACTTACGGCCAGTTACCCCCACACTCAGTTGGAAGCCGCTGGTGAGGCTGTCGGTTTACCCGGTGGTGAAGACGGTAACACCGAAACCGGTCATTTGAATCTGGGTGCCGGCCAAATTGTTTATCAAGACTTACCCCGAATTAACCAAGCCATCGCCGAAGGTCGGTTTGACCACAACCCCCAGTTTCTGGCGGCCTTGGCTCACACCCAACGGTTTAAAAGTCGCTTGCATTTGATTGGCTTAATCGGCTCTGGTGGGGTCCATAGTTCGTTGAACCATCTTTATGCCTTAATCCACTGGTGCGTTACTCACCGCTTGAACAATGTCGTTCTCCACCTAATCACCGACGGTCGTGATTCACCGCCCACTTCAGCCATCAACTTTCTTACCCCCATTAAGACCAAACTCAAAGAAACTTCCATTGGGGTGATCGGCACCATTATTGGTCGCTATTACGCCATGGATCGCGATCATCACTGGGACCGAACGGCTATCGCCTATCAAGCTTTAACTCAAGGATTGGGTCGACCGGCTCACAAGCCAGAAGCAGCCATCCTCGCTTCCTACCAACAGCAAATTACGGATGAATTTATTCAGCCGATAATTTTAGTTGACCAACAACAGCAGCCTTTAGGTTTAATCCGCGACCATGACGCTGTCATCTTTTATAATTTCCGCATTGACCGGCCACGTCAATTGACCAAAGCTTTTGTCTTGCCCGATTTAAACTATGCCTTAACTCAGCCGGAAGGTTTTGACCCCTATGCCATCAAGTATTACAAATCCCACCTGCCGCCCCGGCCTGCCATCGGTGAGCGAGTTTTTGAACGCCGGGTCTACTTAAAAAATTTGGCTTTTGTAACCATGACTGAATATGAGAAAGGCTTGCCTGTCGCCGTCGCTTTCCCGCCCCAGACCGTTGATATGCCCCTCGGGCGGGTGGTGGCCGAAATGGGCTTAAGACAGTTGCGTTTAGCCGAAACCGAAAAAGAACGCTTTGTCACCTATTATTTTAACGGCCAACGAGAGGATCCTTTCCCGGGTGAAGATCGGATTATTATTCCCTCACCCCCGGTGGCCACCTATGATCAAAAGCCGGAAATGTCCTCAATTGCCTTGACCCAGACCTTAATTGAACGAGTCCATGCCGCCATGTATGACCTGATCGTCGTTAACTATGCCAATCCGGATATGGTTGGTCATACCGGCAATCTCCAGGCTGCCATCAAAGCCTGTGAGATAACCGACACTAACCTGATGCGCTTAACCGACGTCGTTATGGCTATTGGCGGCGTCGTCTTGATCACCGCTGACCACGGCAATGTCGAAGAAATGATTAACTTGGAAACTAACGCTGTCGATACCGAACATTCCAATAACCCCGTCCCTCTCCTCATTGTCGGCAATCGCTATCAAAATCAACTCGCGGCGCTGCCGCCGGGTATCTTGGCCGACGTGGCACCTACTATCCTCCAGGTGATGGAACTCCCTCAACCCTCCACTATGTCCGGCCAATCTCGGCTCAAATCCCTATGAAACCAACCTTAACCAGTCTCTATCAACCCCGCTCCGTTGCTATTATCGGAGCTTCCCGTTCACCCCAAAAAGTCGGCCACCAACTCCTCAAAAATTTATTAGCGGACGGCTTCTCCGGCCCGGTTTATCCCGTTAATCCCCAAGCCCACCGCCTGCTTGACTTACCCTGCTATCCCACCGTTACCGCCCTGCCTCGGGTCCCTGATTTGGCGGTCATCGCCACTCCGGCACCGCTGGTTTTACCCATCTTGACCGAAGCCACCGCCATCGGTATCCCTTCGGCCGTGATTATTTCCGCCGGCTTTGCCGAAGCCAATCTCGCCGGTCAAACCCGCCAACGTGAGTTAGTCACTTTTCTTAAAACCGCTGCCATTAACGTCCTCGGGCCCAATAGCTTGGGCGTGCTAAATCCCGACCATCACTTAAATGCCGCTTTCGGCCCACCCTTACCGCCGTCCGGTCCGGTTTGGTTAATTTCCCAGTCGGGTGCCTTAATTACCAGCGTCTTTGACTGGGCTAAGGCCACCGGAGTCGGCTTTACTGCCGCCTTTTCCTTAGGCAATCGCGTCGACGTCAACGAGAATCACCTCCTGAGCTTAGCTGCCCGCGACCACCGGACTCGAGTTATTGCCGTTTATTTGGAGTCTTTGTCCCAACCCACCACCTTTTTTGCCCAGGCCTCAACTATCACCCCGCATAAACCGATTATTCTCCTCAAGGGGGGTCAATCACCCCAAGGCTATCAAGCCTCGGCTTCCCATACCGCCGCTTTAGCCTCTAATCCGGTCCTCCTTCAAGCTTTCGCTCAACAGACTCAGGTGATCTTGGCCGATACCATCGAAACCTGGTTAAGTGGTATCCATTTAGCCACTCTTTACCCCAAAATTAAGGGTCTGAACTTGGGACTGGTCACTAATGCTGGTGGTCCAGCCGTGGTCGCTGCCGACCACGCTGCCACCCAGCATTTGTCATTACCGTCTTTTTCCAGTCAAACTGTTCGTCGGCTGCACCGCTTGGGTGTGACTGTGGTTCATAATCCCCTGGACGTTTTGGGTGATGCTCCTCCGTCTTTAATTGCTGAAGCCACCAAAATTGGTTTAGCCGATCCCGCCATTGACCAACTCTTAACCATCATCACTCCGCAAACCATGACTCAACCGATACGCACCGCTCGGCTGTTAAGTCAACTTAAAGTTAAAAAACCGTTCCTAGTGAGTTTTATGGGTGGTACTCAAATGGCTGGCGCCATCAGTCTCTGCCGCCGCCAAAAATTACCCCATTTTGACTACCCCCACGATGCCCTTAAGGCATTGTCGGTTCTAGCCCATTATCACCAAGGCCGATCGCTCACCCTGCCCTTTCCCTCACCTCATGGGTCCCACTTAAGCCCAGCCAAACGCCCCCCCTTGCCTCATGAACCGGCCGCGCTCAACCTGGAAACCGCCTTTTCCCTCCTTCAAGCCTATGGTTTTATTCTCCCCAAATATCGGCTTATCGACCATCTTGAGGCCCTACCTGAAACCTTAAATCTGGTCGGTCGACCGGCGGTCATGAAGAGTGCCGCCCTGGCTCTAGCTCATAAGCGGGCGGTGGGGGCCATCGCTTTAGATTTAATGACAACCTCTCACGCCCGCCAAGCTTTTCGCCGCTTAAGTAAATTTCACCCTCAAGTCTTAGTCCAGCAAACCATTCATGCCCCCTTGGAGTTACTCTTGGGTGCTCGTCGTGATCCCGATTTTGGTCCTTTTGTCGTTGTCGGTTTGGGTGGTTCCTATGCCAATCAGTTCCCCAACCGTACCTACCTTTTTAGCCCGGTGTCCGTCATGGCCGTCAGGCGCATTTTGGCTTCGTCCGCGCTCATGCCTTTTTTTCGTCAAGCCCACTTAAATCTTAACCATTTAGTCCAGGCTATCCTCAAACTCCAAACCTTGCTCCTGGATTACCCCGCCATTGCCGACTTGGAAATCAATCCCCTGATGGGGACACCGGCTAAATTATATGCTGTCGATGTTAAATTAAATTTAACCTTGTCTGAGGCTGTTTAACTTGGATACAATAAAGGCTATGTCTCAATCGACCCTCAATTGGAAAATCGTCGGTGCTGCCGGTGAGGGGATTAAATCGACCGGGATGATGTTTTCCAAAACCTTACTTCGGTCCGGTTTTTACGCTTTTGATTATACCGAATACCCGTCTTTGATTCGCGGCGGTCATAATACTTATCAAGTCTATGCCTCCGGCCAACCGGTTTACTCTCAAGTCTTACCCCTCGACTTGTTTATCTCCCTTAACCCTGACGGTCTCAAGTTGCATACCGAGGAATTAACGCCGACTTCAGTCACTCTCTTTGATGGAGTTGATTTAAAGCTGGACCCAAGGGACCTGAAACTACCCGGTCAAGTTTTTTCGGTGCCTTTGACTCAATTAGCCCGGGATGGCGGCGGCGAACGGGTCATGGCCAACAATGTCGCCTTGGGTATCTCGCTCCAATTGCTTCACTTAGATTTAACCATTTTAAACCAAGTCATTGCCGACACTTTCGCTGGTAAAAACCAGGCGGTGGTCAGCCTCAATCAAAAAGCCGCCGCTTTAGGCTACCAATACGCCGCCGAGCATTTATCGCCTTTAGCCATCAACTTAATCAAAGCCCCTCAGCCACCGCGTCATAGCCTCACCGGCAACGAAGCCATCGCCTTAGGCTTAATTGCCGGCGGTCTTAAAGCCTATTTGGCCTATCCCATGACTCCCTCGTCTTCGATTCTGCATAGCCTGGCCGACTGGCAGGCCAAAGCCAATCTCTTGGTTAAACACGCTGAAGACGAAATTGGAGTTATCAATATGGCCTTGGGTATGAGTTACGCTGGCATTCGGGCCGCCGTCGGTACTTCCGGTGGGGGTTTCTGCTACATGACGGAAGCCTTGGGTTTGGCCGGCATCGCCGAACTCCCCCTGGTTATTATTGAAGCCCAACGTCCCGGGCCAGCCTTGGGTATGCCCACCTGGACCGCTCAAGCCGACCTCTTGTTCGCCATTAACGCCGCTCAGGATGAATTTCCCCGGATCGTTTTAGCTCCCGGAGACGTCACTGAAGCCTTTACCTTGGCTAAGCTCAGCTTAACCTTGGCCGAAGAATATCAGCTGCCGGTCATTCTCCTCTCTGACAAACATTTGTCCGAAAGCGCTATGTGGGCTACCCTCCCGGCTGGCCCCTTTTCTCACCCTCAAACTTCAATCGATCACCAACCGCAACTATCAGATCAGGGCTTTTTCCCTCGCTACCAACCCACACCGACTGGGATCTCTCTCAGAACTATTCCGGGGATACCCCACGGTCAATACCTGGCTAACTCCTATGAACACGATCAACATGGCCTGGCCACTGAAACCGCCGCTGTCCGTCAAGTTCAAATGCACAAACGCCAAACTAAACTCAATCAGATTCTGTCTCACCTGCCCCAGCAGTTTTACGACGGCTCGGAACACCCACAGCTGACGCTCATCGGTTTCGGTTCCACCAAAACTGTCCTTCAAGCCGCCGCCCAAACTTTAAAGACCAAAGGCCATGACGTGGCCGTCTTCAATCTCTCTTGGCTCTGGCCATTCCCCAGTGATCAGGTCAACCAAGTCTTTAGCCAAAGTCAAAATACTCTCATCTTTGAAGGTAACTACACTCAGCAACTGGCTCGCCTTATCCGTCAGCAAACCGGCCTTAAGCCCACTCATCAAGTATCAAAATATGACGGCCGTCCCTTTTACCCGCATGAAGTGGTCCAAGCCGCCGAGGAGTTACTCTCATGACTGATAACCTTTTCAACGATCCCCAGTCCTTAAATACCCTTTATCGGCCGACTTGGTGCCCTGGTTGTGGCAATTTTTCGATCTGGTCCTCAATCAAATCGGCACTCACCCAACTCGGCTTACCCCCGGAGCAGTTAGTCATCGTTTACGACGTTGGCTGTTCCGGTAATATGGCCGATTTCCTTAAAGTCTACGGCTTTCATGCTCTTCATGGTCGGGCAATCCCGCCAGCTGTCGGCATCAAATTAGCTAACTCTGACCTTAAAGTTTTGGTGGTTATTGGTGACGGTGGCGGTTATGGCGAAGGCTTGACTCACTTTTTGAATGAAATGCGCGGTAATCACGATATTACCGTCTTGGTCCATAATAACCACCGCTACTCCTTGACTACCGGCCAGATGAGTCCGACCACTCCCAAAGGCACACCCACCAAATCCACTCCTTTTGGTGCTATTGAACAGTCACTTAATCCGGTGGCTTTGGCTTTGGTCAACCATGCTACTTTTATCGCCCGGGAATTCGCCGTCAACGCGGCCGCTTTAACCGCCCGTTTGGTCGAAGCTATCAACCATCCCGGTTTTGCCGTCATCGATGTTTTGCAACCGTGCTTAGTCTTTAATCCCCAAATGGACACTCGTTGGTATCTGGACCATTTGGTGGCTTTAACCGATGAGGCTCACGATCCCCATAATCGCTCCCTAGCCTTAACTCAAGCCTTACGTCCCGACAAAATTGCCGTCGGTCTGTTCTGGCAAGACTCGCAACCCCAAGCCTATCACCAGGAAGACATCACTTTAAAAAATGGGCCCTTAGTCAGACACAGCCTCGACCATATCGACCTGACCCCTTTGTTGGTTCCCTTTGCTTAAAACTTGGTGATTGCCTATGTTTAATTTTCTCCTGCATTTGGACCAACACCTTTATGCCCTCACCACCGCTTATGGTGGCTTAACTTACCTGATTCTCTTCCTCATTATCTTTGCCGAAACTGGACTAGTTTTCTTTCCTTTCTTACCCGGTGATTCACTCCTGTTTGCCGCCGGCGCCGTGGCTGCCTTAGGTGGTCTTAACCTTTTTGTCCTCCTGGTGGTGCTGACTTCGGCCGCCGTCCTAGGGGATACGGTTAATTATTGGATTGGCCATTATTTTGGCGAGCGCCTGATCCAACACCGTCGTTCCCCCCTTAAACCAGAGTCATTAGCCAAAACCCATCGTTTCTTTCAAAAACACGGCCAGAAAACTATCATCTTGGCTCGTTTTGTCCCGTTGGTCCGGACTTTCGCTCCCTTTATCGCCGGCCTCGGTACCATGGACTACCGCCCCTTTTTGATTTATAACCTGATTGGTGGCGTCGCTTGGGTTAGCCTGTTTACCTTAACCGGTTACTTTTTTGGCAACCTGGCCATCGTTAAAAGTAATTTCTCCCTGATTATAATCACCATCATTTTCATTTCCCTGCTGCCTATGGCCTACGAAGCCTGGCGGTCTCGTTTTAGTTAACGTATTTTCTGACCACTCCCACTACTCGACCCTGAATTCTCACTCGGGTAGCAAAGATCGGCGCCATGGCTGAATTGGCCGGTTCCAAGCGGACGCGGGTGGCTTCCTTAAAAAAGCGCTTCAACGTTGCCAAACCATTATCCAGTAAAGCCACCACAATATCGCCATTATTCACCTGACTCTGCTCCTCCACCACCACGTAGTCACCGTCTAAGATGCCTTCTTCAATCATGGAATCACCTTTGACCTGTAACACGTAAGATCGTTTCTGGCCACTGATCATTGCTGGTGAGACTTGAAACGTAGCGTTGGGATCGGTATGGGGTTCGATCGGCTGACCGGCCGCAATAAACCCTAACACTGGCAAAGTAATCCCGGCTAAACTCCGATCCAAGCTGTCATCGGTAATTTCCAACCCCCGGACTGAGCCTTCATACTTTTTAATCACCCCTTTGCGGTCCAAGGCCTGTAAGTGTTCGTGGACGGTGGCCAAACTGGAGACACCGATGGCATCGGCAATTTCCTGTAGAGTAGGGGAGTAACCGTTTTTCTGGATGTACTGGGTAATAAATTCAACAATTTGACGCTGACGTCTATATAAGGTGACTGGCATAATCCTCCTGTTTCGATAATACTTCGCCCGAAATAAACCCGTCAACTAGCACATTCTGGATCAAGTATAATTAGGCCATGCCCCTCAAACTCAAAGCCCCCTTTTCTCCCCAGGGCGACCAACCTCAAGCCATCGACCAACTCAGCCGCTGGATCTTGAAAGGGCAGCCCCAGCAAACGCTGTTGGGGGTCACTGGCTCTGGCAAGACCTTTACTCTGGCTAACGTCATTGCCAGGGTTCAACGGCAAACTTTGGTCATTTCCCATAACAAAACCTTAGCCGCTCAACTCTATCAAGAATTTAGAGACTTTTTTCCCGATAACGCCGTCTCTTATTTCGTCTCCTACTATGATTATTACCAACCGGAGTCTTACCTGCCGGCCACTGATACCTATATCGAAAAAGAGACTGACATTAACGATGAAATCGATAAATTACGCCTCTCAGCCACGGCCAATCTCCTCTCTCGACCTGACGTCATCGTCGTCGCCAGTGTTTCTTGTCTCTATAACTTAGGTTCACCTTTAAATTATAGTCAAAATTTTTTAGAATTAGTCCCTGGCCAGTTGATTGACCGCACCACCGTCGTCAACCGTTTAGTCGACATGCAATACCGCCGCTCCGATTATGATTTAAAACGAGGTACCTTCCGTCAGTTAGGCGACCAATTAACCGTCTGGCCGGCCCATCAATCTCAGGCTTTAAAATTAACCTTCCTTGATGATCAATTGGAAACGATTACTCCGATCGATCCCTTGACCGCCGCCCGCATTACCCCCGCTAGTCCCACTCCGGGCAACCTCCGCTTTGTCATTTTTCCGGCCAAACACTATCAGACTTCCGCCGCTGATCATCCGGCTGTATTCCGGCAAATTAGACAAGATTTGGCCGACCGCTTACGAGCTCTCAAAGCTCAAGGCCAAACCCTCGCCGCCTACCGCTTAAGCCAACGGGTTAAGTATGACCTGGACATGATGGCCGAGTTGGGCTATGTCAATGGGATTGAAAACTATTCCCGTTACTTTGATGGTCGCCGCCCCGGTCAACCACCATCTACTCTTCTTGACTACTTTGCCCTCAACCAGAAACGCTTTTACTCCGTCGATGAACCTTACCTCACTCTTATTGATGAATCACACATCACCCTGCCGCAAATCCGCAGTATGGCAGCCGGTGATCGTGCCCGGAAGCAGACCTTAATCGATTTCGGTTTTCGCTTGCCTTCGGCTCTGGACAACCGACCCTTAACTTATGCCGAATTCAGTCAACGCACCCCCCAGCTTATTTACGCCTCGGCTACTCCCGCCCCGGTGGAACTTAACCTGTCCCAGGGCTATATTGCCGAACAATTATTGCGCCCGACCGGTTTAATCGATCCCGACATTGAAGTTCGACCCTCGGCCGGTCAAATCGCCAATTTAGTCTCTGAAATCCTCCGCCAATGCTGCCGGGGCGAACGGGTGTTAGTGGCCACCTTAACCAAGCGCCAAGCCGAAGCCTTGGCTGAATATCTCAACCAGCCAGATCATTTCCAGGATGCCACCCGATTACCCAAAGTCAATTATTTACACGCCGACATCGCTACCCTAGATCGGCAGGAAATCCTGGATGACCTGCGCCATGGCACTTACGATGTCATCGTTGGCATTAACCTCTTACGCGAAGGCCTCGATCTTCCCGAAGTTTCTCTAGTCGCCATTCTCGATGCCGATAAAGAGGGCTTTTTGCGCTCAACCACCTCTTTAATCCAAATGATGGGTCGGGCTGCCCGCCACCAACATGGTCACGTGATCATGTATGCCGATCACCAAACCGCCTCGATCTCCCAAGCCATTGCCGAAGTCAACCGCCGCCGCCGTTATCAGAAAGCCTATAATAAGAAACACCACCTCCAGCCTCGGGGTATCGCCAAACCCATTCGTCGCCGGCTTCTCAAACGACCGGTGGTCACTCCCACTCTCCCTCAAGAGTTACAGTCCTATGGTTGGACCAGCCTCAAGGACATCGAGCCGGACCAACTCACTCCCCAAGATCGCCGCCAGCTAACTAGTCGTTTTAAAAAACTGATGAATCAAGCTGCTCGCGACTGGCAGTTTGAACAGGCGGCTCGCTACCGGGATCTGATCCACCAATTAACCCCAACCGCGACTTAAGCCTTGCCTATTCGCTTTTCCTTCGTGTATGATTAAGGGTCCTTATGTCCCCAACTTCTGTCAGTCCCTTAACTCATCTCCTGATTCGGGGGGCTAAACAACATAACCTAAAAAACGTTAGCCTCAACTTACCCAAAAATCAGTTGGTGGTTTTTACCGGTTTGTCCGGATCGGGTAAAAGTTCGTTGGCTTTCGATACAATTTATGCCGAGGGACAACGTCGTTACGTTGAAAGTTTATCCAGTTATGCCCGTCAATTCTTAGGTATTATGCCTAAACCTGAAGTCGAGTCCATCGACGGTTTGGCTCCGGCCATTTCCATTGATCAAAAAACGACTTCGCATAATCCCCGGTCGACCGTTGGCACCATTACCGAGATCTACGACTATCTCAGGTTGCTTTACGCTCGTATTGGCCAAGCTCACTGCCCCCGCTGCCTTAAGGCCTTAACCCCTCAAACCACCGACCAAATTACCACCGCTATCACTCAGCTGATCGTTGCTTCAGCCACCACCGCCGTTCCCAGCCGCTGGCTAATTTTAAGCCCGGTTATCCGCGACCAACCCGGTGACTTTAACCACTTGTTTACCAGTTTACACCGTCAAGGTTATCAACATTTGCGACTGGATGGTCGCCTCCATTCCCTGGACCAGGATCTCCTCTTGCTTAAAACCAACCGCCATACTATTGAAGTCGTCCTTGATCGCCTGACTTATAGTCCCAAAGTTAAACCGGCCTCCGCCACCTTGACCGCCCGCTTAAGCCAAGTGGTTGAGTCGGCCTTAAGCTTATCTCAAGGCTATATTATCGCTGCTCAAGTCCACGACCCGGCTCTCACCTTCCCAGCGGATCCGCACCAATATACCGATCACCTCTATAGCCAACTCTTAACCTGCCCCGATTGTCGTTTAGATTTTCCCGAACTCGAACCGGCCCTCTTTTCCTTTAATACGCCACAAGGAGCTTGCCCGACTTGTCATGGTCTAGGTACTCTCTTAAAAATTGATCCGCAAAAATTAATTGCTCCGGAATTAACTTTGACTGAAGGTGCCTTGATCCCCCTGGCTAGGGCTCTCACTTCGGATTCTTGGTATGCCCGTAAATTACAGGTGGTGACCACCGCTTCTGACCAGGTTTCGACTAGTCCCTTCTTGGAGTTGCCTCAACCCTTGCGTCAGGAAATTCTTTATGGTTCCCGCCGTTGGTATCGGGTGTCCGGCTCCAGCCGCTCCGGCCGAAACTTAAGTTACACCTTCCAGTGGGAAGGAGTGGTTAACGAACTGGAGCGACGCTACCGGGAAACTAAATCCGACTTTATTCGGGCGGAAATTGGCCGGTTTATGACCAAACACACCTGTCCCACCTGTCAGGGTGCCCGGCTCAAACCCGAAAGCCTCCTGGTCACGATCAACCATTTAAATTTGCATCAGCTCACCAGTTTATCCTTAGCTGAAGCCTTGACCTTTTTTAAAACTCTTGATCACCAATTAACTTCCCCGACTGCCACCCAATTTACCCCCGCCCAAAAAGCCGTCAGTCTTAATGTCGCTCAAGCCATTTTAAAGCGCTGTCAATTTTTACTCGCCGTTGGTTTAGACTACTTAACTTTAAACCGGGAGGCGGCCAGTTTAGCCGGCGGTGAAGCCCAACGGATCCGCCTGGCTTCCCAAATCGGCTCCGGTCTCACTGGCGTCCTTTATGTCATGGACGAACCCACCATCGGTCTCCACCCCCGCGACAATCACCGTTTGATTCAAACTCTCCTTAAGCTTCGTGATTTAGGCAATACCTTAATTGTCGTCGAACACGATCGGGAAATTATGAAGGCGGCTGATTATCTGGTGGACTTTGGCCCGAAAGCCGGCGATCACGGTGGCCAGATTGTGGCTCAAGGCACTTTAAATGATCTAAAAGAGCAACCGCTCTCTCTTACCGGCCAATATCTCTCCCAACGTCGCCAAATCTCTCCGAGTCGTCTTAAAACCGCCGCTGCCCATCTCAAGCACCGTTTAACTTTACCTTTAATAGTCGCTCCTTCCCCGGCCGCCACTTTAACCTTAACCGGGGCAACCCAAAATAACCTTAAACAATTAACCGTTGCCTTTCCCCTGGGTCAATTAATTGCCGTTTCTGGCGTCTCCGGTTCCGGTAAAAGTTCCCTGATTCACGATACCCTTTATCCAGCCTTAAAACAGGCATTGACCGCTACTCCTATTGAAACACCCAATTTCACCCATCTCGAAGGCTTCGAATCGATTACCAAAGTCGCTTTAATTGATCAAAGCCCGATTGGTCGGACCCCAAGGAGTAATCCGGTCACCTACACCAAAGCTTTTGACCATATTCGCCAACTCTTTACCCAAACCCGAACCGCCCGCACCAAAGGCTTTAAAGCCGGTCGGTTTAGTTTTAATGTCAAGGGCGGTCGCTGCGAAGCTTGTCAGGGTGGGGGAGTCATTAAAATCACTATGCAATTTCTGCCTGACATTTATGTCACTTGCGATAGTTGTCACGGGCTACGATACAATCGGGACACTCTGGCCGTTTTGTACCGCGGTCTCTCCATTGCCGAGGTCCTCAATCTCTCCGTCGACCAAGCCTTAAACCATTTCTCCGCCCACCCTAAGTTAGTTCATATTCTTGCCACCCTTCAGGCGGTTGGCCTCGGTTATCTTAAGCTGGGTCAAACCGCCCCTACCCTTTCCGGTGGCGAAGCTCAACGGGTCAAATTATCCCGTGAGCTCAGCCAGACCAGTGCCGGTCACACTGTTTATCTCCTGGACGAACCCACCACCGGTCTGCACTTTGAGGATGTCTTTAATTTAATGGTGATTCTCAAGGAGTTGGTCTCCGCCAATAATACCGTCATCATCATTGAACATAACCTGGACGTTTTGGCCAACGCCGATTGGCTGATTGATTTAGGCCCGGAAGGTGGTGCTGGTGGTGGTCGGCTGATCGCGGCTGGTCCGCCGGCCGTGATTTCTAAGGATCCCCAATCTTACACCGGTCGCTTCTTACACCACCGACCTATACAAGACCCTTAAGCTTTGATAAGTTAAGGACATGCTTCGTCTCATCTTGGTTGTTCCGGTTTTATTTACCTTTTGTCTATGGATCAGTCCTCAGTCAATTTTGGCCCAAACCGCTTTCCAAAGCCGGGTTAAAACTACCTATACCGTTGACTTAACTGGTCTGACTCAAGTTCATCAAATTTATACCATCACCAATCTCACCGCTTCGGCCTATGCCGCCCACTATTCTCTGGATATTGCTTCCCCCACCGTTAACCGCCCAGAGGCTTATTCCCTAAGCGGCGAGGCCATTGTCATCGAAGCCCTGAACCAACCGTCCGGCACCAGCCTTACCCTCACCTTCCCGGAAAAAACTGTCGGCAAAGGTAAAGAATTGACCTTTAGCTTAACCTATTTCGATCCCTCTTTGTCTCAAAAAATTGGTTCCGCTTTACATCTGACTCTGCCCGGTTTTACCCCGGACTCGGCCGTCCAAGTCGACACCACTACCCTCATGATCCCCTTAGAATTCGGGGCTCCCGTCAGCCTCAGCCCTGATCCGGATCAAGTCCAAAGTGACCCGGCCTATACCAAATTAATTTATTTTTCTACCGACCGGCTGGCGGCTGGACTCAAGGCTCTTTTTGGCGACAAACAAACCTACCAGGTTGCTTTAAATTATCAGCTCATCAATGCCACCATTACCCCAGTCGATACCCAAATCACCCTGCCGCCGGATACCCCTAACCAACGGGTTTATCTGGAACATTTAACTCCAGACCCGGTCGCCCTCCACGCCGATGCCGACGGTAACTGGTTAGCTACTTATCACTTAGACCCCAGAGCCGAACTATTGGTCGATTATCTCAGCACCGTCGTTATCTACGGCTCGGTCCAACCTGACCCTCACCCCCGACCGGCTGGCCAGGCTTATCTGGCCTCCGACCGCTTCTGGCCAGTCGATGATCCTAAACTGCTTGAGTTGGCTAATCACTTACAGACTCCGACCGCCATCTACCAATACTTGGTCACTCAACCTCAGGCTGCCGACTCAAACTTAGCCAAACTCGTCAAACGCTCCGGGTCGGCTCCGGTTTCCGCCCAAAGCGATCTTACTTCCCTGGACTATGCCGACGCTTTTATCACTCTGGCTCGGGCGGCCGGCATCCCTGCCCGGCTGCATCGCGGTTACGGCATCTTGACTCAGCCACTGACCCCATCTCAAGCCGGCCTTGGTCCGGCTTTCCATGCTTGGGCTGATTATTATGATCAGGTCACCGCCCAGTGGCGTCCGGTTGACCCTACCTGGGGTCAGACCGCCGCTGCCGCCTACTTTAATCAATTAGATCTAAATCACCTCACTTTAAGACTTCATGGCGTCAATCCTGAACCGTCTTACCTCAATCAGATTCCTGGACCGGATCCAGCTTTAACGGACATTAACGTTTCCGTCACCGAGCGCTACCCCCCCAAGACCACTCACTTAACCACCGCGGTCACCCTGCCGTTAACTACTCGCCTCGGCTTAACTCATTGGCTGACTTTGACCTTGGTTAATGCCTCCAATTACACTTTATATGACATTCCTTTAACCGTCTCGGTCTCGAACCGGGACTTAGTTCACCCACCCTCTCAGACTTTACCCGCGCTCATTCCTTCTCAAACCGCCAACCTTAAGTTACAATTCAAACCCAGCTGGCCTCAACCAACATCAATCATCATGGTCAACGCTTATGGCCAAACCGACACCCACCTTCTCCACTACTATACCCGCTATGTCAGCTCCGGCCTTCTCCTGGGAGGCGCCGTTATCCTGGCCGGTCTCGCCTTCAGCCTTGCCCGACCGGCCTGGCGTTTATTGTTTCCTCGATCATCACCGCCGTCCACTCTACCTCGGCAAAGCCAAAAACCTCCGTCAACGTCTCAGTAATTATCGGGTGCTTCCCGGGCTACTTTCCAAAACCAGGGCCATGCTCACTCAAGCCACCAGTTTGCGCTTGCTTTGTCTTTCGTCCGAATTAGCCGCCTTACTGGTTGAAGCCCAGTTAGTCAAGCACTACCAACCACCCTACAACCAACAACTCAAAGATGATAAATCACCCCTCTACCTCTGTGTCACGGCCGAAACTTACCCTCGGTTGTTAACTTTACGCCGCCCTCAGCTACCGCTTTATCCCAACAGTCAGCTTTTTGGTCCGTTTTTGTCCGCCACCGAATTAAAACGCCTTCTCACTCAAGCTCGAGCGGTTTTTCCCTATTGCCAGCTTAGCCCCCGGCAAAAACAATTAAACCGCCCCTGTTTTTATACCCACCTCAACTTATGCCCCGGTGCTTGTTGTGGCCGGATTACGCCAGCCGCCTATGGCCGCCTGATCCGGCAACTCTTAAATTTTCTTCAGGGTAACCCGTCCCAGACTCAACGTTACTTGACTCGGGCACTTCATCACGCTATCAAGTCATTAGACTTTGAAACCGCCCAAACCTTAAAAAAACGCCTCGAACGTCTCCTTTCCTTTGAAACCTCCTGGCACTTGTCCCGGGTTACCTCTCTGCCGGTTTTCGATCGGGAACTTAGTCGTCATCAACTGCAAAACATACCCCCCCTGCTCCACCAAGCCGGTTTAACCATTAGCCTTAAACAACTTGAGCGCTTGGAAATGTATGACGTCGCCCACCTGCAGGGTCAAGCCGCTACCGGTGCCATGGTGGTGGCTCTTTCCGGCCAGTTATCTCCTCAAGCCTACCGTCACTTTACCCTTAAAGGTCCGGTCACTCAAAACGATCCTTTAATGCTGTCAGAAATTTTGCAGCGACGCTTTCGTCACCATGATTGGCCAACTCCAGGTTTAGTCATCGTCGATGGTGGTCATCATCAGCTGACCGCCGTCGCCCCCCTGCTGCCGCCTGGCGTGGCTCTGATCGGCTTAGCCAAACACCCTGATCATTTAGTCGTTCTTAAGCCCACCGGCAGCCGTCGTCTGACTTTAATTCCGGGTACCCCCGCCGCTAATCTGCTCCTTACCCTCCGTGATGAAGCCCACCGCTTCGCCCGCCGGCTCCACCACCACCACACCCGCCTGGTCTAAAGTCCCACTATGCCTATATAAATTTAAAAATTCTCACCAGAGGGTAATCAAGCTTAAATCATTTTGAGGTACTCATCTTGAATCAGGTCGTCATAGAACAGATGTAATTTTGTTAAGGCACTTCTTTTGCGTTGGTCTAATTGATTGCCAGTCCACCTATATTTTCTCTTGAGCTCAGCATCCAATTGGGTAATTTCTACTCCCCTAAGTAAACCTATATTGATAAACTTCATTATCTCCCGTTCCTCAGGTGTCAGTGTCGCTAACGATTCGTACCAAGCTACTTGCTGACCCCCTCCAAGAGCTAATTGTCTATTGGCCGCTTCCAGCGCCATTTGCAGCTCTCGAATCTGATTTTCATAGTCGTGTGGTGCTCGCGGAATGTTATAAGTATGGTCTTCTCTTTCGGACGGAGGTTGGATTGACCTTAACTTTGTGGGTAAATTGTTTTCTTCTTCAATCTCTTCAGGATGGGCTTCTTCATTAGGTATTTGAAAGACGTCGTCTCTGCCCGCCTCCTCCTCAACGGTCTTAATTGGAGCTAAATCATCCAAATACGAAGTCAATAGTTCAGCCTCATTTAACCCGCCTTCTGAAGCAACTTCATCGATTACTAAAGATGGCTTTGGTTGATAGCTCATCTTTCCCTTAACATAGACAACTTTACCTCCTAAAATTCCCGACAATATGTCGAGGTCGCAGGGATTGCTTATCAATAGATCAATTAATTCACTATTCCCCTCAATTATTGCTAAAGCTTGGGAAACAACCCTCACCTGATCAGTATTTAAATTATGCTTTTTGATAATCGAGACCATAAGTTGCTGTAATCGAAAATTATTGGGCAATTCTTCAACCATGGCAAAAAACTTAACTGGGTTAAATACCCCGTCGCCAATGTGACCTCCACCCTGAGAAGTACGGACTTGCCCGATAATTTCAGAAAAGGAATTTTCCGCGCACCGAATTTGTTGATAAAGCGACCCCACATCACTGTTCCACAGCATAGCTTTCTGTTTTGCCCATTGGATGGTTGCTTGGGATGTCTCTGGAGTTAGACCTAAGTTTTTACCCGGTTGTTTGGTTGAAGATGAAGTAACGGCTAAATTTAAGATTTGTGACAACTGCAATCCTTGTTGACTCCATGGAGATACCTGGTATGAACGGAACATGAAAGTAATCATGCGCGGGAATTTAACCGCCTTTGCCGACCGGGCAGCCGCTCGAACACGTTCATCAAATAATTCTTCATCAGTCATCCCAAAAGCTAATCTGGCTTCGATAAATTGCGCGCCGATTTGCCGCAGCGCATCGGTTCGGTGATAGCCGTCCACAATATCAAAGACAATAAGCCCACCAACATTACGTGGTCGAACCCAAATATTTACCTATTGTCCTGTAGACAGTTGATCCTTCAGAATATCCCGGTGATCTTCATCCACAATGCTGTCTTCAGAAACAATGTCTTTTATCGGAATATCCCTGACTGAATGATCAATCAGGGCACCTTTTTGGCCCAGAAACAGTAATTGCCAATCTGTGGCCGTATTTAAATCAAAGTTTTGATTATCATGAATTACCACCACGTTTGCAGTCGTTTGGCCACACAGCTTGAGGGCAAAAACAATAGCTGGTTTTTGTAGCAACTCTAAATGTAGAGCTTGGCTGTCGTCATTAACTTCCTTGACGACCAGCGCATGAGGAACAAATATACCGTTATTAATTGTTTGTGCCAGCTGCTTAATCATGGCCTGGTCATATTCCTTGGGGAATCTTTGTTTAAGCTGCTGCGTCATTAACAGACAATCGATCGGCACCTTTTCAACTGTCAAACTGAGCCCTTCCCGCTCTGAAAGGTACTCTGACACGCTCTCGTTTTGTTCAAGCTCTAACATAATCACCATTCAGGCAAGCATGGGTAAAATAAGCATATATCGTAATATATGAATCAAATCAGAACAATCAGTAACTTAACCATACTAGATATTATCACAACACTATCTGGAGAGAGTTATTGGAAAAAAGCAAGAAAGTTCGTGTTAGCGTTGAATAGGGTATCAGTTAGAATACGAGCCTGTCTGGAAATAGTTGCTTTGTGGTTTGATCTAATCCCGAGGTGAATTGATCACAGTCCTCCCGGGGTGAAAAGCAAAATTTGGACGGAACATTAGAGACCCGTTATACTAAACTGGTGAAACCTTTCCTCAAGCAAATTCTCATTACCCTCTTGGCTTTATGGTTGGTGGCCTCCCTGACTCAAAGCCTGGTGGCCGAGCCACCCTTCCCCACCTTACCCATCGCCGCTTTCTGGTTAACTATATTCCACACCCTGGTCAAACCCTTTCTTAAAATCCTCATTTTACCTTTAAACGTGGTCACTCTCGGTCTGATTGGCTGGCTGGTCAACCTCGGCCTGCTTTACCTGGTCACGCTCTTAGTCCCCGGTTTGGCTCTCGTCCCCTTCAATCTGACTCTGGGTGAGCTTTCCCTCTATTTTTCACCTTTGATAGCTGCTTTTCTGACTGCCTTACTCATTGAGCTCACCCGCCGCTTTTTTCACTGGCTTTTGACTTAAGCCATTAGCCCCATATGATACAATCTATCCATGTGGCTTAATTTTATCCAAATGGGTCTCGGTCTCTTGATTATCGTCCTGGTCATGCTTCAAAGCCAGGGTGGCGGTTTGGGGACCACTTTTGGTGGTTTGGCCACCTACCATACCAAACGTGGTTTAGAAAAAGGCATGTTTTTTACCACCATTGTCTGCGTCAGTCTATTCGGTTTGTTGTCTATTATTAGCTTGTGAAACTCCTCCGTCGCTGGTACTGGCTCAGTTCTGGTTTCTTAAAAAAATACCGTCTGGGTATATTTATCAGCCTGCTTATCGGCGTTAGCGCTTTCTTAGCCAGTTTACGCCTGGTACCGATCATGTCCTTTAAACCGACTTATCACCTCGGACGGGTGGCCCGTCTCCAGGTCAATCAACTTCCCTTGGACATACAGTATCTCCTAAGCACAGGTCTAACTAAAATCGAGGCCAACGGTCAAGTCTCATTATCGGCCGCTCAATCGATGGATGTCTCTCCCGACGGTAAGACTTACACTTTCACTTTGAAACCCGGTTTGACTTGGTCCGACGGCACCCTAGTCAACACGGCCGATTTGGAACTTAAACCCAGTGACGTGACGGTGGAAACGCCGACAGCCAGCACCATCATCTTCACCCTCAAGGAACCGTTCGCTCCCTTTCCCTCGGTGGTCAGTCAACCCTTACTTAAAAAAGTCACTACCGGTCGGCTCTGGCCTCGTTCCCGTCTTATCGGCCTCTATCAGCCCGTGATTACCGATATCCAAACCAAACAGTCATTTGTCGACCAAGTCCGCCTGGAATTCACCGACAAAACTTACGTCTATCACTTTTATCCCACCGAAGCTGATAGTCTCACCGCCTTCAAATTAGGCCAAGTTGATGCCATTACCTCTCTGACCAGACCCTATCTCACCGATTGGTCGTCGGTCGTTATCGATCAAACCCCTCAACCTAACCGTTACGTCGCCCTTTTTTTCAACACCGCCCGACCTGAGCTCCAGGATAAAACTGTCAGACAAATGCTCAATTACGCCACCCCCAAAGATTTCACCACCGAACGGGTGATCAGCCCCATTGCCAGATCCTCCTGGGTTTATAATCCACAAGTTAAACCCTATCCCTACCAACCTCAAACCGCTAAAGATTTACTCTCTAAATTGCAAACCAGTCAACCCGGATACCAGCCCCAATTCACTCTAACCACCACCCCGGCTTACGCCCAAACGGCTCAAGCCATCGCCGCCGCCTGGGCTGATATAGGTCTAGTAGTCGACCTAAAAATTGTCCCTTTTCCGGATCCGACCGATTACCAGATTATGCTTATCGGTCAACAAATTCCTGACGACCCTGATCAATACGCTCTCTGGCATTCCACTCAAGGTACCAATATCAGCCGCTATCAAAATCCCAAAATTGATAAACTCCTCGAAGACGGCCGCAAGGAACTCAATCCCCAAAAACGTCAAGAAATCTACCAAGAATTCCAACGCTTCCTGGTTGAAGACAGCCCGGCTGTTTTCCTCTATACCCTGCCTAACTTCAATCTCAGCCGCTCTGCCCCATCCCACCGTTTGCCCAGTTAAGGCATCAACCGTTTCAGGGCTTCATTCTCCGGCGCTAACAAGATCGCTCGACTGAGCCAAAAGCGGTCAGCCTCGATTTGACTCTCCTGAGATAGTTGGAGTTGATCTAAATATTGAGTTAGCGACGGTGGCGTGTAAGCGGCGTAAGTGTTGTGGGCTTGGTAGGCCCAATTTGCGATGGCTAACGACTCGGTCAAAGCCGTTCCTGTGGCCGTCGTTGGTGCCAGGGTCAAAGCCTGCTGCCGTAGTTGTTCGGCCGCTGCCGGGTAGCCTAACCTAGCCCAATAATAAGCCAGCTGGGCTAGAATCTCTGCCTGTTGAGCTCGGAAACCTTGCCACCACGGGTGTAACCGGTCTTGGCTGACGACTGCTGGTGTTTGATAACCAAATTTGGTTAACGGTTCGGGCATCGTCCGGCCGATTGCCAAGGTATAACCGTAGGGAGCCGCATAAAAAGGATTCCCTTCGACTCCTAAAAAGCTAAGTAGGGCCGCACTGGGATCATACAGAAAGATCGGTTGATTTAAGTCCGACCAAACCGACATGATTCGCTCTAAAGCTTCGGTCTCGGTCGTTAATTTGGCAAATGGCAGCTTAATCTGATTTGGTGGCAGCGCCGTCAACTCAAATCTTAACGGTCGCACCTGGATATCTGGCCTTAAACCCAAGACCAACTGTTGATAGAGTAGCGCAAATATCAAATCACCATCAACCAATAAATGACTATTCAAGGGTAGGGAATTAAGCACCGCTTGCGCCTGACCGGCCATCACCTCGGGTTGACTTAAGTGGCTCTGGTTTAACCGCCAACCGGACCACCCACTCATCATTAAACCGGCGACCAAACCCCACCCCAGCCAATTTTGTTTCAGTCTCAACAATTGATCCCAGCCCCAACTGGTCATCAACACTAGGGGCAGCGCGGCGGCATACTGCATTCGCCAGCGTAAGGCTAAGCCCCACCAATAAGCCACTTCGTTTGCCGCAGGCCAGGTAGGAAATCTAAGGTATAGGGCCACCGCCAAACCAGCCAGGCCAAAACTCACTCCCAACCACCAAAAGACTCGGCGTTCCCGTTTAAATAAACTGAATAAGCCCAATATCGCCAGCCCCAAACCTAAGCCATGGCTCTCTTGCATCCAACCTTTAGCCCAGACTACCGCCGACTGGGTTAACTGCCGACCATCAAACTTGTTGACATCCAGCTCAATGGCCGACCCTTGACTGGTATAACTTAAGCGACGATAAAACTTTAAGACCCCACTAACGCTTGGCTCCACCGGCCAGCTATAATCAGCCTCGTTTCTCGGCCAAATTCCATACAGACTAAACGATAAGCCAAACATTAACCCCAGGCCGATTAAAGCCCTGATCACCCATGGTTTTTGAGATAATCGCTTGGCTCGTGTCACTTGCCAGCCAAAGATCCAGCTCGGCAAGATCAAGGTCACCGTTAAGGGATGATAAAACAACGCCGCCCCCCCAAACATTCCCGCCCCCAAGCCATACCACCGCTGTTTATCCATCCGGGTCACCGCCTCCACTAAGCTCCACCAAGCTAAAAGACAGAAACTTTGGGCCAAAGGAAATACCTCCAAGACTCGCGCATTTAGCCAAGTAGTTTGCCATAAACCAAATCCTACCGCACTTAAACCGGCTGCGGCTAACCAGCGCTTTCGACCCCTTTTGCCAAAACGTGTCCCGATGGTGTAGCTTAACCCCATTACCAAGCCCACATTCAGGGCACTGATACCACTGTTAAACCGGTTGGCGGCTAAAGCCACTTGAGGTCCCTGAAATCCATGAAGCCAGGGATAAAGTAAACTGACCAGATAGGGATAACCGGGGGGGTGAGCCAAACCGCCAAAATAGGCGGCCATGGTTAAATCGTCCGAATCGGCATAATTCACCGGTCCTTTAAAGGCAAAATAACCATAAAGGCCAAAGAAGCCTAAGCCAATTACCAAGCCGACTAACCTTAATCCTTTCATCAGCCTCAATCAACCTTTAGTGGGTGGATAATCTGGGGTAAATCACCTAACGGGGTAAACAAGATTTCTTTAACATCAGTCCCCTCAATTAAACTGATGCTGGCGTTGAAAGCTGCTTGCTCACCCGGCTTTAACACTTGACTGTTATTCACCGATAAAGCGGCTTTCGGGACAATAATATCGCCGTCTTTCATGATCGACACCGCCAACAGAGTCGGCAAACCACTACTGACGGCTTTATTGGTCAAAGTGGCATCGACCATAAATTTTCTGGCTGTTGGTTCAGCTAAATTTATTGATAATCTGGGATAGCTCAAATCCAGCCTATACCCATCATAATCATACATACCCCCTTTGCCGTAATTAACCGCGGTTTCGTCGGGATTTACCGTGGGTTCTGGCTGTTCAGGACTCGGTTTGGCTAAATCAGTCTCTGACGCTTGTTCACCCAAGACCACTCCGGGCAGGGCTGATTGGGTTAACTGGGCTAAGATGGCTACCGCCTCTTCCGTCGGCGGCGTCGGTATCAACGAACCGGCTAATAATCGACTCAAGGCAAAAAAGCTGACCACCACCACTAATAACAGCACCACGCCGCTAAACAACAGTTCTTCCCTAAACTGTGACAAATCCGCCGTTTTCATTTTCGTTTAGCCCGGCTGTTTGAGCGCTTAAATATGGGCGCCACCCAATCAATCCGGTCTGTCTCCAACCTCAATTGTTCTTCCCATGGTACTTTGGCCAACCCCACAAACACCGGGTCGTTCATGACTGTCCCTGGAAGTTGTTTTTGCCAACGCTTCAAGTGCCATTCCACTCGCTCCAACATTAAACTCAAAGCCGCCAAGGTTCGCTCCAATCGTTTCCAGGCTTCGGCCGGTGGTTGATCAGCCGCGATCACCTTCAGGTAGGCGTTTAATTCCGCCTCACTCCTTAAGGCAAATCCTAGCCAACTCTCCAAATATAAGGGTAAATGGACGAGTTGCGCCCAACTGAGTCGGGCGGCCTGCTGCCGCTCGGCCGGTTGCTCGTCTAAACTCTGATACCATTTGAGCCAAAATCGCTGTCCCGGGCCGCTCTCCAGACTGCGTTTCAGTCTTTTGAGATGTTGCTCTAAGGTCTGCTGATATTGTTGGCGCAGCTGTTCACTGGCCGATAAACTTTTCTGCATCTTCATCCTTGGCTCTCAGGTTGTTACTATATAAATGTAGTTTACCGTGAATATGCGCTACTTAAAATGCTTTATCAGCCTTACTATACTCGTTCTGGTTTTTCTTGGCAAAACCACCCCGGCTTCGGCCCAAACTTTAACCTCTTTTACCTTTGACAATTTTGCCTCCGGCAGCAACAAAACTGCCGGTTTACCCTTCAACCTCACCATCACCGCCCGAGATGAAAATGGTGACGTTTTAACCACCTTCACCGAGACCACCAACCTGACTGACACCACCGGCACTATCTATCCCACCCAAACTCAAAACTTTACCGCTGGCATTTGGTCAGGTCAAGCCGCCATCTCCGAAGCTCAGAGTAATGTGGTCATTACCGTTAGCTCCGGTTCAGTCGATGACAACTCCGCCAGCTTTATTGTTGATCCCGATAGCCGGATCAAATTCTTGGCGGTTATTGCCGGCAACAACCAAACCGGTCAGGTTTATACCCAACTCTCCACCGCCTTTCAAGTCCGCTCCATCGACCCTTACGGCAATCCCTTGACCAATTTAGGGGTGAACTTCGCCATTACCAGTGCGCCGCCTAACGCCACCGGTCAAAGTTTAACTAATTACTCGACTACCACCAATAGCTCCGGTAACGCCACCACCCTCCTAACCCTGGGTCGTAAAACCGGAACTTATATCGTCTCGGCCGCTCTCACCACCGGTGTGGCTACCAGTGTCCCCTTCTTTGCCACGGCCACTGCCGGTCCGTTAATCTCTCTAGGCTTAAGCCCCGCGGTTGCCGTCGTTCCGGCTGGAGGCTACTTTCCTTTCACCGTCATTGGCTATGACAGCTTTAATAACCAAACCAGCGACCCCTCGGTCACTTGGTCGGTTCAAAACGGTGGCGGCACGATTGACAGTATCGGTGTCTTTTACGCTGGCTCTACCCTTGGCACCTACATGAACACAGTCAAAGTTCAAACTACTACCATCGGCACCACCGCTACCGTCGCCATCGTTTCGGCTGCGGGTGAAAGCGGTACTGCCACCTATAGCGGTGTGCCTCAACCGACACCCTTACCTACTTTAACCCCGGTCCCCACCCCAACTATGGGCCCCGGGGTGCTCTACGACGTTCAAGTCGATCCCTCAGTCATCTCCGCTCTCACTAACGCCCGCATTCCCATTATCGCCGAAGGTGTCGATATTTTTGGCAATCAGGTTACCGGTGTTAGTTACACCTTCCAGACCACCGGTGACTTAGGTACCATTGTCCAAACTGGTCCCACCACCGCCATTCTCCAAACTGGCCCCTCCGGCCTAGGTACCGTTACCGTCACCGCTCAACAAGGAGCCATCATTCGGACTGCCAATATTGCCGGCAGTATTGGTAACGGCTTGAATCGCCGTCTGGTCATCGAGGACATTCCCAGTCCCCAAAAAGTCGGCGTTCCCTTTACCATTTCCATTGCCGCCAAAGATACTCAAAACAACTTTGTCACCGATTATGACGGTCCGATTGTTTTGGCCGATACCACCGCCACCATCAACCCTTCGGTGGTCCAACCTAATCAAAACGGTATCTGGTATATTCAAGCAGTTATTAACCTCGCCAATCCGGAAGTCACCATCACCGCCGCCGGTGATGGCATGGTTGGTGTTTCCAATATCTTTGCGGTCGAGGGTGAGCCGGCTCAAATTCCCGGTTTGGCGGCTTTAGGTTATGGTGGGGGTGGCCTGGGGACTGTCCTTGGGGCTTCCATCTCAGCCCTCCTCGAAAAAATGCTTTTGACCGAGGACATCAATCGCTATGGGCTCTTTCGTTACCTTGGTGCCGGCTTTGCCGCTGGTTTGGGCATTTTAGGCGCTTCTATCGGTGGTGGTTTGATGGTTGCCCGGGGTTTAGAAGCCATCGGCCGCAACCCCTACGCTAAATCACGCCTCCAGCTCAATCTCTATGCCAGCGTCGCCGCTTTCGTCTTCGCCGCCACTTTGGCGGTTGTCGCCTGCTACCTCATCTTAGGTTAATCCGTTTGCCTTGCGTTCACCGCTTTAGCTTGCTACAGTAGAGACAGATTATCAGTCACTCTATCTGCCCATGGATTCTTGGATTGTTTATACTGGCCTAACCGTCGTTTACATCATTATTTTGATCATCTATTTCTTCCGTCGCTCCCGTTCTCATGAACGTGAACTCCACCAATTTCTCCAGGTGGCCGAAGATCAACTCAAACACCGCCAAGCCGAAATCAATCAGGATGCCAAACAAAAAATTTCCAAAGCTTATTCCCTAGTCAAACAGGTCCATGATATCGCCGCCGCTTTTGAAAAACAGGCTCAAACCGAATATGACCAAATCGTTGAGGATGCCAAAGTCGAAAGGCAAGAACTAATCGCCAAAACTAAAACTGACATTGCTGATCTGTTTAAACAGGCAGACCGGGAAATTGCCGAATATAAAGCCGCCCGTTTTAAAGAAGTCGAACGCAACCTGGTTAAGCTGGTGATGGCGGTGACTCAAAAGGCTTTAGGTAAAAGCCTGTCCACCTCTGACCACCGCCAACTGATCCTCAGCGCCCTGGATGAAGTCATTCAGAAACAAAGTCAAAGTCAATAATTTATGCCCGTTTCGCCGTCCAAACTGGCCCACCAATTTTTTGCCAGTCTTTACACCACTGCCGACGTCAAAGCCGTTTCCGATCAGCTCGAAGCCTTAAGTCAAAACCAGACTTTTAAGGTACACGCTCATCGCATCGTTACCGATAGTCAATTAACCGATAATCAAAAAGGGACTCAGCTGCTCTACCTGCTCCGCCAAATCGATCAGCCGTTGCTTTACGATTTTTTTTCTGACCTCATCAGTGCTCACCATATATGGCTGTTTCATCATGATAAAATCGACTATTTTGACAAATTCGTTCAGGCTTTTCAGCAAGTCATTGATACCTGCCCGGTTTTCTACTTAACCACCGCCACCCCGCTGCACCCTAGCGATTATCCCGCCCTGATCCAAAAAATCAAAACCGGTCTTGGTCTGCGCGTCCTCCTCCAGACCAATGTTAATCCTGCCCTAATTGGCGGGGTCCAAGTTAAATTGGAAAATTATCTTTATGATGTCTCGATTCGTTCAAAACTGAATCAATTCCAAGCTCAATGGTTAAAGACTCTCGATGAATCCGACAGTTTGGTGGGGCACCACGATCCCGGTTAACTATGACCACGAACAGCCAAACCATCGAAGACGCTTTGTCCGGTCTGACCACGCCTCCGTCTGACTCCGATGCCACGACCACCCCGGCCGAAACCATTTCTTTTCCGGAAATTCTCGATTATGCCTTCCCTGAGGAACCACCAGTCTCCCGTCTTACCCAAGTCGGTGAAGTCACTTACATCGGTGACGGTGTTTGTCAGGTTACCGGTCTTGATCAAGCCAAAATCGATGAAGTCATTACCATCAAAACTGGCCGCGGTCAGATCCAAGCGATTATTTTCGGCATCACTCCGGACCGAGTCGAATCGGTTGTCTTAGGTGACTATACTAAAATCAAGCGAGGGGACGTCGCCCAGTCCTCCGGCAGTCGCTTAAAACTGCCGGTGGGTAAACCGCTCTTAGGTCGAGTTGTCAATCCCTTAGGTCAAGCTATGGACAATCAGGGTCGGATTAAAGCCCTTGATTACCACCAATTAGAATTCACCTCCCCCGGAGTGGTTGACCGGGATCCGGTCACCATTCCCCTCCATACCGGGATTATGGCCATCGACGCTACTATTCCTATCGGCCGCGGTCAGCGTGAATTGGTTATTGGTGATCGTAAAACCGGTAAAAGCCGAACCATGTTGGACATCATCTCCAATCAAAAAAACAATGGTGTCTTTTGTATCTACGTTGGCATCGGTATTCAAGCCGCCAAAGCCAAAGCCACTTACGAACTGTTAAAAGCTCGTGAGGCCTTATCTTATACCACCATGGTCTTAGCCTTTTCTGATGATCCCCCCTCCCTTCAATATCTAGCCCCTTATGCTGGAGCTGCCTTGGGTGAATACTATATGTACTCTGGCCAACACGCCCTGGTTATCTACGATGACTTGACTAAACAAGCCAAAGCCTATCGCCAAGTCTCTCTCTTGTTAAAACGGTCCCCGGGTCGGGATGCTTACCCTGGGGATATTTTCTTCCTCCACTCACGCCTCTTGGAAAGAGCCGCCCAACTCAACCACCGTCTTGGTGGTGGTTCCTTAACCTCCTTACCCATTGCCGAAACCCAGTCCGGTGATATTTCCGACTACATTATTACCAATCTGATGTCGATTACCGATGGTCACATCTTCCTCGACGCAGCCTTGATGCATGAAGGCATCATGCCGGCCATTAACTCCGGTGCTTCCGTTTCCCGTATCGGCGGCAAAGTCCAAACCAAGCTCTTGCAAAAGGTCGGTGAATTGGCCTCTCGGATTCTGGCTCGCTATGAAGAGGTCAAATCCTACGAAACCATCAATACCGAAATTTCAGCCGACACTGTCGCCGAAATCAATCGAGGGAAAAGGCTTAAGGAAATCTTCGCCCAAGATAGCGATACCCGTTTCACCTTAGCTGAAACAGTCGTTTTTCTGGCCTTGGCTACCTCACCCCAAATGGATCACTTGACTCTCGACCAGGTTAGGTTCTTCAAGAGTCATTTCCCTCAATTCCTCCGTCAGCAACTGACCACTGATGCCATCCACGCCTTACGCACCGAAACCACTTTAGCTGCCGTCGCCCCGATTCTTGATAGCCTGATCCAACGCTTTTGCCATGTCAATCAATTACCCCCACCAACCACTCCTTATGCCACGACTTAACGAAATTAAAGACCAACAAGTGGTGGTTCAGACCGTCGGCGACTTTGCCAATTCCTTGCAACAGATTGCCGCCGCCCGGATGGTTAAACTCCGTCGTACCAACCTAGCCTCCCGCCGTTTTGTCGAAGAAGCCACTCTGATTCTACGTGAACTACACCTGGAACGTCTCCAACAATGGGAAAAAGATTTGGCTCGTGGTCGCCTAGCCAAGAAACGACGCCGGCTGACCTCTTCATCCACCCAAACCGCTATCTTTGTGATTACCTCCAACCAGGGTCTCTGCGGTAGTTATAATAACGAGATTTTTGATCGAGTTGACCAATGTCTCAAAGAGTTCCCCCAAGCCGATTACTATGTCTTAGGTCGTAAAGGCCAAAATTACTTTAATCACCTTAAATTAAAGCGTCCTATTAATTATTATCCCTACCCCCTCTCTGAAGCCGTCAGTTTAGCCGAGCTCCAGCCGCTCATTGGTATGTTTTTCTACTATCAACAAATTTATCTCATTTACTCTCATTACCTTAACACCGCCACTCGTCAAGTGGTTTTTGTTGAACTGGCCGTACCCCACTTGGGTGAAATTGAAGCAGAAAAAATCAAAACTGAAGGTAAATATCTCTTCGAGCCGTCAATCGACGAACTAATTGACCAAGTCTCGGAGCGAATTCGCTATGCTCTCTTTCGACAACAGATTCTCGATTCACGACTGTCCCTTTACACCGCCCAAATGGTCGCCATGAAAACCGCCTCTGATAACGCCGGCACCCTCCTGACTGATCTTAAATTAGCCTACAATAAAGCCAGACGTAAATTAGTCGATAAAAAAATTAGTGAAGTCCAAGCTGGACGTAGCCTTTGGGAGACTAATGACTAAAACCTTACCCTTAAATCCCCAAGCCAAACCCCCAGCGCTTAAAACCGGCCGGATCACAGCTATTAAAGGCGCGGTGGTTGATGTCCATTTCCCCTTAAGTCTGCCGGACATTTATCATGCTCTCATTGTTCCCCTTAACCCTCCAGTGACTTTAGAAGTTTACGAACATTTAGCCAGTCACACCGCCCGCTGTCTCTCGATGCAGCCAACTACTGGCCTTAAATTAGGCTTATCGGTCCAGGATACCGGCGACGTGCTCCATGTGCCCGTTGGCGAACAACTCCTCGGCCGGGTGATCAACGTCTTTGGTCAACCCATCGATCGGGCTGGACCCATTAAAACCCTAATGTCCGCCCCGATTCATGTCAAAAGCCCCGGATTTGTGGCCGTTAAAAGCCCCGCCGAAATTATCGAAACCGGCATCAAAGTCATTGACTTTTTTACCCCCTTCCTTAAAGGCGGCAAAATCGGTTTCTTTGGTGGTGCCGGTGTTGGTAAAACCCAATTGGTCACCGAAATTATCCATAACACCACCATCAAACATGGCACTCGTTCCGTCTTTGGTGGGGTCGGCGAACGTACTCGGGAAGGGACCGACCTTTATCTGACCCTTAAAGAAACCAAAGTCTTAGACAATGTCGCCGTGATCTTAGGTCAAATGAATGAATATCCGGCCATGCGTTTTCGCACCCCCCTGACAGCGGTGACCGTTGCCGAATATTTACGCGATTTAACCGGTAAAGAAGTCTTGCTCTTTATTGATAACATCTTCCGCTTCATCCAAGCCGGCGCCGAGATTGCCACCGTTCTCGGTCGGATTCCCTCGGAAACCGGTTACCAATCTACCATTAACTCCGAACTGGGTGAAATCCAGGAACGAATCGTCTCCACTGACAAAGGCTCGATCACTTCCGTTCAAGCCGTCTACGTTCCGGCTGACGACTTTTCTGATCCGGCCATTCAAGCCGTTTTTTCTCACCTTGATTCCATCGTCGTTTTGTCCCGCAAAATCGCTCAGCAAAAAATTTACCCCGCCATGGATACCTTAGCTTCCAGCGCCTCTTTGGATAAAACCATCATCGGTGAAGACCACTATCAAGTCCTACGCCAAGTCTTACAAATTTTAGAACGCCACAAATCCCTCCAAAACATCATTGCCATTTTGGGAGAAGGGGAGTTATCGGAGTTAGAACGGGTCACCGTCAGTCGGGCTAAAAAATTGATCAAGTTTTTTTCTCAACCTTTTTTCACCGCCGAGCAATTCACTAATGTACCGGGTAAATATATTGCCCTACCCGACACTATCGCCGGGGCCAAAGCCATTGTTTCCGGTGAGTATGACGACCTTTCTGACGAAGCTTTTTATATGGTTGGCACGGTGGCTGAGGCCTTGGCCAAAGCCAAAGCCAGTTAGCTATGCCAGACGAAGTCTTTAATTTGGTTATAGTTACCCCCGAAACCACTGTCTACGAAGGCCAAGTGGCCAAACTGATTGCCCCCGGCATCTATCAAGACATTGCCATTCTCCCTAACCATACTCCGCTTTACGCTCAACTCATCAAAGGCCAGATCCGTTTGACTGATTCGACCGGTCAGGTGGAAACGTTTACCATTGACGGCGGCATCATCAGAGTCAAACACAATCACGTTTCCGTTATTGTCGGTTTCCACGGTCACTCACCTTAAAAATCAACATAGATCTGGTTCAATCCCCACGGCAGCTCCGCCACTCCTTGAAGCCTCGATACCGCTTCACCAGCCGTTACCTTACTTGGGTCCAAAGCTAAGCTCAGCCGATATTCCCGTTTGGCTAAAGCTGGCCAACCGGCTGTCTCTAAAACCTGACCTAAGTTAAATCGGAAGTTAGCCATTCTGGGCTCTAACATCACCGCCCACCAGGCATTTCGCAACCGGCAGGCCGTTGCTTGGTCACCGGTACACCGCTCCATCGCCTTTATCAGACTTAGACCACCTTGACAAATGCCTGACCCATCTTCACTGGTCGTCTGTTGTTCATACCAGGCTTGACGCCAACGCTGGACTAAATTCTCGCCTGGAAATAAAGCCTCGGTTACCTCAGGCATAGAGCTAACTTCTAGAAGACAGTCTAACCGTTGCCAAATATTTCCACTTTGAGGCAGAAACACACCTTGCCCCAAGCCTAGGAAATCACGATAATAAGGCGTTAACTCGGCCACATAGCTTGGCCTTCCATTCTCTCTAGCCCAGCTGATCGCCTCCCCAATCCGAAACGGATTATCCGGGTACCCAATTACGCCAACCTCAGTCCCGGAGACTAAATAAGGACTAGCCGTCACCACCCTTAGATCCTGACGTTCCTCTAAAACTTCATTGACATACCATAAACTGAAACAGGTCGCATCCCCTAAACAAATCACCACGGACTCCGGTGGTAGCTGGTCAATAGCCGTCTTCATCACCGGCCACCACTGGCTCTGGGTAACTTGTCTAATCTGCTCTAAATTACCCGGAAAAATCGCCAGCCACCACATAACGGACAATCCCAATAAAACTATCCCCCAGCTTGATCGCTGGCGATTGGCGAGGCTAATAGTATAGGCCGCCCAAAAACCCAGCCACATTAAACCTGGGACATACATCCTGAGGTTAATTAACCGATCGCCTAAATTAGTTAACTCACTCCCGTCGGTTAGACTCACTGCCAAATAACCACCCACCCCCAAGGTCAATGTCAAAGTCAAAACCAGTAAGCCCATAAACCAAGTTTTTGGCCAGGTTTTGGCCCCTAAAACCAAGCCCACCAAGGCTAAACCGATGGCTCCCCAGCTCAAATTTTCGACCACCTCGCTAAAAAAATATCGATAGGCTAAACTCCAAAACTCTTTAAACTTAACCGCCGTCACATAGGTGGTTTGATTGAGGCCGGTCTCGACTCTCAAACCGCCGTAGATATCCCGGAAAAAATAAGCCCCCAAGCCTTTGATCCCCGGTGCCCTTAACCAGTGCCAATCCATCGGCGCGGCGGTTAACCAATCCAGCCACCACCATTGAGCCAAAATCACTAGCAACCAGAGGCCTAAGGCTCGAACCGGAGTCGAGATTTGTCCCTGGCGCCACCATTGTTTGACCAACGGCCCCATCAAAATGACTAACCCCGGCACCCACCACCAGCTTAACTGATGATGCATCACCATTAAACCTAAAGTTAAGGCTAAACCATACCAATTCCCGGCCTCTTTCGGTTTGAGGTACAACTGACCGATAAACACTAAACTTCCTAAAGCCAATAATAAAGACCAACCCACCACTTCCATGACCACCCCCTGTAACCAAATGGGCACCATACTAAAAACCATGATCGTTCCCCAAGCCACCGCCAAGTGATTCATTATTGGTAAACCGGCTTTACCCCCTCGGCTTAATTTAAGACTTTGGTTAAACACCATCCAAAAACCGCAACCAGCCAAGGCCATCATTAAGGCTGCTAAGAGATTGACTTGATGCACCGGAGCTAGGGGTAGGGGCAAATGGCTGGTTAAAAAAATTAATCCCACCAAGACTGGATAACCCGGTGGATGAGCCGCTTTTAAACCGTAGCCGGCCGCCATCAATTCATCGGCATCAGTTAAACCAGTTGGCGTTGTCGCCGCCGTCAGAGCATACCAACCAAAGAGCCAAACGAACACTAATCCACCCCAAAAAACCTGATGCCGGTAAAAGCGCTTCATGCCTACTCCTGGGCAGGCTGGTGGTAATAATGCTCCAGACTTAAGGCGATTATTTTGGCTTTATTACGATTGACTACGGCCGGCAACGGTAAACTTAAACCGGTAAACGGTTCACTGGTTAAACCGTCAATGGCTAACTTGAGCAGCAATTCATACTTGCCTAAAGCCACCATTTCCGCGGCCGTCACCTTACCCCCAAATTCCTTCTCTAGTAAGGCGGCATCCCGGGCACCGACGACAAAAGCCATGGTTGAACCGACATTGCCGAAAATGGCTTTTTGGATCTCTTCATCCACCTGACCGATATATTGGTTGGCCAACACCAAATTGAGACGGTATTTTCGAGCTTCCGATAAAATCTTAATAAATGAATGAGTCGCAAAATTTTGAAACTCGTCCACATAGAGGTAGAAATCCTGCCGCTGCTCTTCGGGTAAGTGTACTCGCCTCATCGCTGTCAACTGGATCTTGGTAATAAACATCGCCCCCAGCAATGCAGTGGTATCCTCGCCCAGTTTTCCTTGAGCCAAGTTTAACAGCAGGATCTTTTTCTGATTCATGACCGTTTCCAAGGAAAAGGTTGACTTCCGACTACCCACGATTTGTCTAATCCGTCTGGAAGAAATAAACTGGCCCACTTTATTTAAAATGGGGGAAATGGCTTCAACTCTCAGCCTATCATTCATCCGGGCAAACTCATCTTCCCAAAAGGCTGCGATCACCGGATCCTTCCCCTTTATTTTCGCTACCACTCTTTGGCGGAAGGCCTCGTTGGTCAACAGTTTCACGATATCCGCAAACGTGGCTTCCTCATAATATAGCAAGGTCAATATGGCGTTGCGTAATATATATTCCAGTCTCGGTCCCCAAGAATGGGCATATAATTTATAAAACACCGAAATGATGCCTGAAGCCACCACGTCGGTATGATCTTGGCCTTCGGCATCAAACAGATTCAAGGCAAAAGCTTTTTCCTCACTTAAAGTCGGATCCAGATAAACCACGTCATTTAACCGACGTTTGGGAATATATTCCAAGATCATCTGGGATAAATCCCCGTGGGGATCAATCACCGCCACCCCCTCACCGTGTCTGATATCATTGATAGCCATGTTAGCGATCAGAGTCGATTTCCCTGCGCCAGTTTTGCCGATCAGGTACAAATGTTTCCGCCGGTCATCTCTTTTGATCCCAAAATTTACTCGTTGGTTATGCCATTCGGTCTGTCCAAAAAAATTAATCTCGGCTTTTACCATTACTTCCATTCCCGGCAGATTCACCGGTAAATTATCCGGGGCTTCAGTCAACATGGTCCGGCCCCAATCAATGGCCTTGATCCCGGCCAACTTTTCATCGGGTAAATGCCATAAAGACGCCGTCTCATGCAAATTTAGGATCAAACCTTTTTGAGTCCGGCTCAACCGTCTTTGGCCGACAGCTCGCCACCAGCGTCGCTTATACCAAGTACTCACTCTTGACCAAGTCAAACTGTTACCTTCTGCCAAAGAGTAAACACCATATAACCCCGCTATCTCAGCCAAGTTGGCTTGCGCTTGCTCTCCCGTAGCGGCGGTGCTTAATAACCTGAGCTGTCCAGCCAATAGTGGTGCCGCTAATTTCTCCTGATACAAACGACTGTAAGGACTAGCTGTTTCAGTCCCACGGTCATTAAGTTGGCGCATCGCCCCGCGAATCACCCGTTCTAATTTACCTTGGGGTGGCACTTTAACTACCAGCTGAATGCCGACACTCTCCCCAGCTTTTAATTTAGCCAAATAACCTAAAATCGTGGCTAACGGTGGCAATTCCTTGGTTTCCCGGTAGGTTTTTAAGGGTAGGGGATAGACTTGCTGCAAATTTAAATAGCCGCCGACGCTGACTCCCGATCGGTACAATCGGTCTAAGGGGTCAGTCTCGACCTGACTGATCAAGGTTCTGGGGTAATAACTGGTGATTTGGGTCCCTAAATATTTCACCACCGCTTGAGGAGCCGTCAGATAAAACTGACTTTTTTGGTCTATCGAAAAGATTTCCAGCGCTAGTTCCGGAGCCTTTTGACCCCAAAGTCGCTGCCACCGGCTGCGTCGCCCTAAAGCCAGAAAAGCGCCTAAAACTCCCGTCATTACTTCAGGTGAAATGATTCGGGTCTTGTCCGGTTGGCACCTGATACTCACCAGAGTCATATATTTTTCAGTATACACCTCAGCGATTGATCAATAAAAATTGTATTCAAAAACTTAAAAAGTTGGCAATACCTCTGGAGAATGCCCTCTTGACAGCCGGAGCTTAACCTGCCTAAGATAGACTAAGTTAAGAAAATGTTAAGAAATCACCTTACAAAGGAGGAGGTGAAATATGATTAAGTTACTGCCCAAACTAATCGGGAGCTTTGTCTCCATTTTCGGTCTAGCTTTATTGGTCTCACCGGTATTTGCCGGGACTTTGACTAATATCAGCGTCGACTTAAGTAATCCAGAACAAGGTGAGAATACCTATCATACCGTTTCCTTTAAAACCGACACCGCCGCCAGTTTAAAGTATATTACCATGGACTATTGTAAAACTCCCTCCGGTAACTGCGTCGCTCCCACTAACTTGGATACTTTAAGTGCCGACAAGGGGACTCTAACCGGTTTCACCGACAGCGGCAACTGGACTTTAGATGTGGCCGACGATGATAATCCGGCCTTGGAACACTCGACTGGTACCGAGTCGGTCTCTGCGGATACCCAGTTGACCATTGAGATGCAGGACGTTGACAACAACAGTATTGCCGGCGGAGCCGCTGACTGTTTAAACGATGGTGAATCGTCCAGCGACACTTGTTATATCCGCTTTACTACCAAAAATGGATCGGATGCCCAAGTTGATATTGGCACCGGTTCTTATACCGTGGTAACCGGCGTCACCGTCACTGCTACTGTTGATCCGAGCTTTACCTTTGTGGTGTCCGGTCAAAATACGGGTGCAGTCAATAACGGTATCACCGCCTCGGTCAATTCCACCTACAACACTTTACCCTTCGGTAACTTGTCGGTCGGTACCCCTAAGTACGCTGCTCATAAATTAAACGTCACCACCAACACTCAAAACGGCTACTATATCTACATGCGGATGGATAACCAGATGACTGGTGTCTACTCTTCCAATAACATCGACCCCTTCGGGGCACCCTCAGCTGCTTGGAATAATCCAGTGGCTTGGGTTGAACCTACTGGGGCTACTCCCAATGACAACACCGGTTGGATCGGGGCCAACACTACCGATACCGACGTTCCCAACTGGGCTAGCGCTTCCGAGCTCTTCGGACCGGTTAATGCTACCGATAACGCGGTCATGACCAAAGCTACCGCTGACAATGGTACTTACTCGGTTTATGTTACCTACGCCCTTGAGTCTAACGTTTTTCAACCCGCCGATACCTACACTGGGACGGTGCTCTATACCGCCACACCCACCTACTAAACTTAGCCTCATCTAACCCACCAACGCCCCGGAATCGGGGCGTTTTTGTCTTGGCAAAATTTACTCAACTTGACTATAATTAGTCTATGCTTGGCCGTCTGCTCCTCTTACTTATCTGTCTATTCCTCTGCCTTTACCGACCAACTTTAGTCCGAGCCGATTTTACCGCCAAGCTCTCCCAGCAAATTAACCTTATTGATCAAGAATATTCCACCGACGGCAGTACCCAACCCACCGACAATGGCCTGGGTTTAATTTTCTGGGATGACGACCGTTACACTACTCCGACCGTTTATTTTGAAGCCATTATTCGCTGTGACGCCTGCTCCGGCGGCAACAATCAGGTGACGGCGGCACTCTATACCGTCGGTGGTGCCGCTGTCTCTGGCGCTGACGTCTCTTATGATCAATCCGGTTATACCCGAGTCCGTACCGCTTCGGCCGTTTCCCTAACCGACGATCAAGAATATACCGTCCGCTTAAGTCGCGATGCCGATACCGGTACGGCCTATATCAAGACCGCCCGCCTAATCATCAACCAGAACAGCACCAACCTCACCGCCACCCAGACTCAAGTGGAAATCGGTAATGCCGACACCACCACCGCCACCAGTTATGAAATTATGACCGCCCCTAAAATCTTCCGCTTCGACGACGACGTTTACGACCCCCTAACCGCCGTTTACTTTGAAGCCACCTTAGTTGGATCAGACGGCAGCGCCACTGCCTATGCCTCGCTCTCCGCCGCCAGCGACTGTGCCAGCACCGTCACCGATTCTGAAGTCTCGGTCACCGGCACTACTTGGGATCGAGTCAGAACCAATGATCTAAAAGCCAACCTCAGCGATGACACTGACTACTGGGTCTGTCTCAAAACTACCAGCGGTGATACCGGCTCGATGGCTACCGCTAAATTAGCTATCAACCAGTCTGATACCGACGGCTTGATGCGGGTTCAACTATATCACCACTTTAATCAAACCTTGGCCACCGACGCCGACACCACCTATACCAGCCAGGACTATCCCAATGAATACGATCCCTCCCTTTTTGAGGCCGATGAGTTGGCGGTTTACCTGGAACTTAGCCTTAGTACCTCAGCCGGTACCGGTTATGGCCGCCTCTATAATGTCAGCGATAACACTGCCCTTACCAGTACCGAACTCACCTCCGATACTCCCGGCTTCACCCGTGTCCGGTCGTCAAGTCCCATCAATACCTCACTTCCGGCCGAAGCTAAAGACTTGGATCTCCAGCTTAAAAATTCGGCTACCAATACTACCAGCGCCACCACTGGTTGGTTAATTCTCGATGTCATCCGTTACCCCGACCCGGAGTTGAGTTTTGCTTGGACCGGCGTCGCCGCCTCTCAGACTCATAACGGCATTACTACTTCAATTGAGAGTACTATTTCCACTTTACCCTTTGACCTGCTCGCCCCCGGGACTCCCAAATATGCCGCCCATGCCTTAACCGCCGCCACTAACGCCGCTTCCGGCTATGCGGTCACTCTCAAGTTAACCAATTATCTTCAAGGTAATTATCCGGCTAATAACATCGACCCTTTCTCCGCCACCTGGTCCAGCCCGCAAACCTGGTCGTCACCCACTGGCACCACCGCTAACGATAATACTGGTTGGATTGGAGCCAATACCTCAGACACCCGCCTGCCGGCATGGAGTGACGCCGCCGCCAAGTTCGCTGGCTTGGGTGGGTCCGAATACACCGTCATGGCGGCTTCGGGTGTTGACAGCGGTACCACTATCTATGTCTCTTATGCTCTAGAAGTCAATGTGGTCCAGCCCCCAGACGAGTATTCTGGCAGTCTTCTCTATAACCTCCTCCCGACTTACTAGCTTTTGAACTAGACAGGCTGAGCCACACTTGTTATTCTAAATGAGTAAAGGACCTGCCCATGAGTCACTCACCGCCGCTTATTGCCTGGTTTAAAGATATCAGTAAGTCAGATTTACCTCTGGTTGGCGGTAAAGGCGCCAACTTAGGCGAAATGTTCTCGGCTCATATTCCCGTGCCTGATGGATTTTGTGTCACCGCGCCGGCCTATTACCAATTCCTCGAAGCCACCCAACTTCAAACTAAAATTAGAGCCATCCTTAAAGATTTAGACGTCAACCAAAATACCGCCCTCTTTACCGCCAGTCGTCGCATTAAACAGCTAATTGTCCAGGCGCCCATGCCTGAGGCTATCCAGGCTGCCATTATCGACCATTACCACCAATTCCCTCACCCCAATGAAGCAGTTGCCGTTCGTTCCTCGGCTACGGCTGAAGATTTACCTGATGCCTCCTTTGCCGGCCAGCAAGCTACCTATCTCAACATTCAAGGTGACGAGGCGGTCGTCAAGGCTGTCCAAAAATGTTGGGCTTCCCTATTTGAGGCTCGGGCTATTTTTTATCGCCAGGAAAAGGGCTTCAATCATTTTAAGGTCGGCATCGCCGTCCCCATCCAACGGATGGTTCAATCAGACGTTTCCGGGGTCATGTTTACCGTCAATCCGGTCAACAACGACCCCTTTATTATCATTGTCGAATCCGTGTACGGCCTGGGTGAAATGATTGTTCAGGGCTCGGCTACGCCCGACCACTTTGAAGTCGATCGCCAAAAATGGACTATCCGCCACAAAGAAATCAGCCGCCAAACGGCCCAGCTTACCCGAGTTTCCGGTCTGACCAAAGTCCGCCCGGTCCCGGTCAATAAGCAGTCTCGTCAAAAAGTTAGTGATGAGGTTATTCTCAAGGTCGCTAAACTCGGCCAGAAACTTCAAGATCATTACCACTTTCCCCAAGATATTGAATGGGCTTACGAAAACGGCGAAGTTTACATCGTCCAAACTCGGCCGATCACTACTATGACGGCGGTGGGCAAGAAGACCGACCAGGTCATTGGGGAAATTGCCGAAATCGTCGGCCTCCCCCCTAAAGCGCTGCTGTCTGGTTCACCAGCTAGTCCGGGCATTGTCACCGGGGTTGTCAAAATTATCAAAGATCCTAAAGATAACGATTTGGTTGAGAAAGGTGACATTCTGGTTGCCCCCATGACCACGCCGGATTTCGTCCCGGCCATGAAACGGGCGGTGGCGATTGTCACTGACCAGGGCGGCCAGACTTCCCATGCCGCCATTGTCTCTCGAGAACTGGGTGTCCCTTGTGTCGTCGGCACTCAAAACGCCACCAAAAAACTAAAAAATCACCAACTGATCACTGTTGATGCCAGTGCCGGGGTCGTTTATCCTGGTCGCTTAAAAATTCATAAATCTGCCCTCAAACTACCTCAAGGGATCAAGAAAATTCGCCAGCTAAAAACTCGGACTAAAGTCTATGTTAATTTGGGTGAACCTGACATGGCTGGTGGTATCGCCCAAAAATATGTGGACGGGGTTGGTTTACTCCGCGCCGAATTTATTATCTCTGAATATATCGGTGTCCACCCCAAGCTTCTCCTGGAAACTTCCCGCCGGTCTTTTTTTGTTAAAAAACTAGCTGAAGGCTTGGAAGACTTTTGCCGGGCTTTCAACCCCCGACCCATCATCTACCGCACCACCGATTTTAAAACCAACGAATACCGCGGCTTAACCGGTGGCGATAAGTACGAACCTGAAGAACCTAATCCCATGATTGGTTACCGTGGTTGTCACCGCTATCTCATCGACGACGACGTTTTTCAAATGGAGCTAGACGTCATTAAACGGGTTCGGGATCACCTCGGCTATAAAAACCTCCATTTGATGATCCCTTTTGTCCGGACGGTCAAACATTTAGCCCAAATTAAAACCATTCTGGCTAAAGCCGGCCTCCAGCGCCGACCCAATTTTAAGCTTTACATGATGGCCGAAATTCCCAATAACGTTCTCCTCATGGATGAATTCATTGATGAAGGTATCGATGGCGTCTCCATTGGTAGTAATGATCTGACTATGCTCATGTTGGGAACCGACCGCGACAATCAATTGGTCGCCGATGTTTATGACGAACGCGATCCCGGTGTCCTCAAGGCTTTGGAAATCATTGTCAGAACCTGTAAACGCCGGGGGGTCGCCGTTAGCATCTGTGGTCAGGCTCCTTCTATTTATCCCGAAATTACCAAGAAACTGGTCGAGTGGGGGGCTACCAGTGTCTCCGTCAGCCCGGATATGATCGATAAAACCCGGCTCTTGATCTACCAAATGGAACAAATCGTCCATCAAGCCAAGCCCACCGTCGCCGACACTAAGCGCAAAAAGACTTTGACTTTATTCCAGCGCATCTTTAAAGCTGACTAACCGGGCAAATCCTCAATCCGCTATGCCTGTGATTATCTCTCACTTGACGGCTTCGGCAATCCTTGATTCCCGGGGTTACCCCACCGTCGAGTGTACCTGCCATTTATCTAATGGCTCGACTCACTCCGCCAGTGTCCCCAGCGGTGCCTCCACCGGCAGCCACGAGGCCTTGGAATTAAGGGATCACCAACCGGAAATCTTTGAGGGCAAAGGCGTCAATCTAGCCGTCAACCATATTACCGACATCATCTCCCCGGCCGTCGCCGGCCTGGACCCCATCGCTCAGGCTGAACTTGACCACCGCCTGATTCATTTAGATGGGACTCCCCAAAAAAGCCGTTTGGGTGCCAACGCCATCTTGGCCGTCTCCCTGGCCGTGGCTAAAGCCGGCGCCGACTCCCGCTCCTTACCCCTCTATCAACATTTTGCCAATCTGGCCAACAATGACCAAGTTTTACACTTACCGGTTCCCTTTTTTAATATTTTAAACGGTGGTCAGCACGCCGGCATGAATCTGGATTTTCAAGAATTTATCGTCATCCCTAATCCGGCTAGTTTTCCCGATTTTGCCGCTCAACTCCGTCTCGGTGCCGAATTGACTCATACTTTAGCCACCATCCTCAAAACTCACCATTTGCCCACCAGTGTTGGCGACGAAGGCGGTTTTGCCCCCCTGTTACACTCCAATCGTCAAGCTATTGACCTTATTCGCGAAGCTTGCCGCCGCCGTGGGGTCGATCCCGCCCGCAGTCTCCGCCTCGGTTTTGATTTCGCCGCCAATACTTATTTCCAGGACCATCACTTTCGTCTTAAAGATTCCCCAAAACCCCTGACCAAAGCCGGCTATCTGACCTACTTAGACTCACTCATTGATACCTACCAACCTTTAAGTTTTGAAGATCCATTCCCTGAAGATGATTGGCCGACCTGGAGACAGTTCACCCAAAAACATGGCTCCAAAATTTATCTGATTGGTGATGATTTCTTGGTCACTCACCCCGATCGGCTTCAACGAGCCATCAAACTCAAAGCCTGCAACGCCATCTTAATCAAACCTAACCAAATCGGGACCGTCACTGAAACCATCGCCGTCATTAACCTAGCCAAACAACATCAGTTTGTGACTGTCGCTTCCCACCGTTCCGGGGAAACCACCGACACCGCTATTGCTGACCTGGCCGTTGGTTGTGGTACCGACTACGTTAAATTCGGCGCTCCGGTCCGGGGTGAACGGGTGGTCAAATATAATCGTCTCAGCCGGATTGCCGCCGCCCTGGCTTAGGGGCTAAAATAAGCCCATGCCCTCGCCCCGGTTCCGCCTGAGCCATTGGTTAAGCTTAAGCCTCCTCCTCGGTCTTTACCTCGGCCACCTCATCCCCGGTTTTTTTATTGATCCACCGCCTTGGCCGGATGAAGCTATCATTGCCGATACCGGTCTAAACCTGCTCGCCATCAGTCTCAAGGCACCAGTCTCTGGGCTGGGCTGGTCCCTGGAGCCGCTCAAATTAGCGGCTGGTACCCCCGGCTCTATTTTCTCCTGGTTGGGGCTTGGTTTAGCTTGTTGCCCTTTAGCCTCTTTCACCTTCGGCTCCTGTCCGCTGTCGCCGGCGGTTTCAACTTACTCTTGGTTACCCATATTTCCTGGCGTCTGGCTCCTCGGCTTTGGTGGCTGGCCCCTTTGGTTCTCCTCAGCGATTACCAATTTATTCGGGCCAGCCGTCTCGGTCGACCGGAAATCATCTGCCTCCTGTTCATCTTGGCGGCTCTGGCTCTGCTCCTCCAATTGGTTCGAAATTCGTCTAATTCCTCTGTTTCGAGTTTCACTGTGGCTACCTTACAAACTCTGAGTTGCCTGATCCATCCCCTTGTCGCCGTATTCTACCTGACCGCTTTACCCCTTTGGCACCGGCACTCGACTCTCATTAAAAGTTACCTCTTGGGTATCATGTTTATCCTCAGTCTTTGGTTTCTGATGTCGATACCTTACCTCCACTTGATCCTAGACCAGTTAGCTTTAGTGGTCTCCCGGAAACAGCTCGAACTACCCTGGGGTTGGCTCGTCTTGGTTGAAGAACCGTGGCTGTTAAAAATCATCTATCTACTTTACTTACTCTTAAGCCTCATCAGTTTCGGTCTTGTCTGGCGGCACCGTCGCTATCAAGCTGCCGTCCTCAGTCTCGCCCTGTTGGCTGGTTGGTTGGCCGGCTGGCTCGGCCGGATGGTCTGGTACTGGATCTACCTGGTTCCCCCTTTAGCTCTCACCGTTACCTTTTGGCTGCCTCAATTAACCCCTATAAAGCGTCTCCTGGTCAGTCTGCTGCTTATCAGCCTGATTGCCGGTAACTGGCTTTATTCGGCTCAACGCTTCCTTTACTTAAGCCATCGCTACAAACACCTGGATCAAGTCTTAGCCCAAGTCGCCGCCCTCATTCCCCACCACTCCACGGTCTTCCTTTCCAGCATCCCCGATGCCTATTTTTGGTTAGACCGAAACCAGCTCACCCTGAGAGCATCACCTTCCAATCCGGTGGCCGCCGCCGACTTGAATCGAGTCTTACAAACTAGCCAATATCTGGTCTTTAGCGAAGATTTAAGCCGCGATATAACCGACGCTCAAGTCGCCACCTATTTACGAGACCATTTAGTTGTCGCCCATCAGGTTTCGAATCACCAGGGTCTCGATCTGTACCTGGCTGAACTCCAACCTTAACTCGTCTGTGATAGAGTAAATTCATGTCCCGGCCACGGTCGTCGCCTTTTATTTCCCTCAAACTCATCCTCCTCGTCGGTTTAAGCCTTCGTTGGCTGTTTGTCCTGGTCAGCGATCACGTTTATCATCCAGATGAAATCTTTCAAACTTTAGAACCAGCCTACCGCCTGGTCTTTGGCTTTGGCCTGATACCCTGGGACTTTACTTACGGATTACGCTC
>Ga0154763_111_pt1 | contig 77973 bp, 99 predicted proteins | sample Rifle2008BG16ft_FD_105771 | JGI IMG/M metagenome (GOLD analysis project Ga0154763, IMG submission 105771) | Microgenomates group bacterium RBG_16_45_19
CAATTTATTGATGACGACAATCATTTGGAGATTAAGTTTAAGGGCATTTTTTAAGACAAAGCGGGTTTGGGGCATGGGGCCTTCTTGGGCATCAACAATCAGCAAGGCCCCGTCGGCCAGGCTCAAAGTCCGCTCTACTTCACCGCTAAAATCGGCGTGACCGGGAGTATCGATGATGTTAATTTTGACACCTTGATAGTCAATGGCGCAGGTTTTAGCCATGATGGTGATTCCCCGCTCGCGCTCAAGATCATGACTATCCAAGATACAGTCAACCTGCATCTCCGCTTGATTGTCGCGAAAGACATGGGTTTGCTTGAGTAGGGCATCGACCAGAGTAGTTTTGCCGTGATCAACGTGAGCGATAACAGCGACGTTTCTGAGGTTCTGAGTTAGGGTCATAGGCTTGGCTGTAAATTCATAGCCAGGACCACGACTAAATAAGGAAATTAGTGGCAGGCTAAGGGGTAAACGGGTATTGTAGCAGAAGTAAGGAGGATAAGCGAAGCACTTGGACAGCGCCCCTATCCTAAGGGAATCAATCCAGCTCAACTCAGAGCCAAGCAAGCAAAAACAGAATTGGTTTAAATCCTAAGCTTTTCTTTCAAGTGCCCATCTAAAAAGTGAACTTCATGACATAAATCAAAACCATGACCGCGATCACCGTACTTTATGTCACGGGCGACAAGCTGAGTTATGAAATCGATATTTTCAGGAGAATATAGAATTGGATTAATTCCAAAATCAGCACAGGTTTGGCAGAAAACATGCATGGCTGCATTTTCATCAAACTGAACGAGTGTAGCGCATTTTGGTTTCAAAACTTTGCTTTTGGCCATGAGTAGAAAATTATAAGACCTGTAAATGGAGTGTCAATATCTGATGAGGGAATGAATCAATAATATGATTAACCTCGGAGGTTGTTTGATCTAGCAACCTCGGAACAGGCATGATATTTTGGTTTTTGATGATGAAAGTTGAATTACCAAGGTTGCTTGAGGCGACAACCTCCGAGGTGGAGTTTAGACCATAAATTCAACCCGTAGAGTGATTATTGAAAAATAAGCATCCTACGGGTAAAATGAAAGGATGAGAATCTATCTTTCAAATCAGGGGAATTTGCGCAATTTTCACAGTTTCGCCAGATCACTTGACATGTCTAGCCCCAGCCGACTAGAGATTTCAACCCACGACAAATGGGTAACCGTACACCCCGCAAATCTAGTTTTAACGGCATCTTTGGCTATGAAAGTGGGCAAAGAGAATACTGCAATTGTGGGAAATGTACCCGATACGGGCAGATACTTGGACCGGATGGGACTTTATGATCTATCCAAAACTGCTTCTCCATTTGTATGCCATCAAAAAGAGGAGGCGGGTCGATTTGTACCAATTAAAGTCATCAAGACTTCAAATGATCAATCTCGTTTCATCACTGATATCATCCCGCTTTTACATTTATCGGAAAACAATGCCACAGTGGTGAAATACGTTATTGGAGAATTAGTACGTAATGTGCTCGAACATGCCCATACTTCAAATGGAGCTGTGGTTGTTGCACAATATTTTAAGAAAACTAATCGAGTCAGCGTGGGCATTTGTGATACTGGTATTGGTATCTGGAAGAGTCTGAACACTCACTGGCATCCTAAAACTGATATTGACGCCATTAATTTGGCGCTAACCCCGGGAATTACTGGTACAACCCGAAGAGAGGGTGGGACGTCTGAAAATGCTGGCGCAGGATTATTCTTTATTAAATCAATTGCCAAAATTACTCGCAATTATTTTGTGATTTTCAGTGGGAGTGCCGAGTATACACTTTTAAAATATCCAAAGCGAGTTAAAAAAGCACCCAGATTGTACGCTGACCCAAACCGAGATCCTCATCGCAGTACAAACGATCTGCCATGTTTTCAGGGTACGCTAGTGGCCGTAGATATTTCTCTTGATGAAACGCCCGAATTTAATGATTTATTAGTTAGCATTGGCAAAGTTTATGATGACGCTATTCGTGAACGTAAAAGAAAAAAATACAAGGAGCCTAGATTTGTATGAAAAAGATTATCAAACTTAGCCATATGGTAAATGACTTTGCCGAAAATAAAGACGTAGCCAAAAAAATCAGAATCGAAAAGATTATGCCCGCTTTAACCGAAGGGCATGAGGTGGTCTTGGATTTTGGAGGTATTAGTGGGGCCACGCAATCATTTATACACGCGCTCATCAGCGATCCAATTCGCAAGCTAAAAAACGTGGCTTTGGACAGACTGGTTTTTAAGAATGCCAATGATGACATCCGTGAGATTATTTCAATAGTTTATCGGTACATGCAGGAAAGTTTGGATTGAGAAAAGAGAGTGTCTACAACCTCGGAACAGACATGATATTTTAGTTTTTGATGCCCAAGAGTCGGGCTCTTGTTGGAAGTGTTTCTCGGGGATAAGTTGGCGGTATAGCCGGCGGAGCTGGTGATTAATTTTGTCAAAGAAAAGACGGCGACGAAGATTGAAGAGGGAATGGAGTCGGGTGGGTAATGGTTATTCTACTCCGAATGTTGATATAGCTAGATAAATAATTATCGACATCAGATGATCAAATGGGGTTATACCGAAGACAACAGTGATATTTAGTTTAGATTTACGTTAATTTTTACAGCTATGATAACGAAGTTTGACATCGGATAATTCGCATATGCATGAACAGGGTTTACCAGGTTCTGAAAAACATGTAGGCGTACGACATGAAGCGCGAATCCTCCAACCCGAAATCGCGTTGAGTATGATCACTCGGGGTGCAAAGTTTGTGGAGATAGACTCATTTGAACACTTAGATGCTGAGACAGTCCGTACGCTTGCGCAATATCATCGGGAAGATAGACCTTTGCTGGTTAACGTATTGTCTGGGGAAGTTAATTTAGAGGGTGGGATATCTAGAAGTCTCATTGATGCATTTGTGTCACATCTGGAGGGGGTTGATGGAGTTATAGCTAGTCCAATGGCTGGTCCTGACTATACTATTAGGGGAACAGAAGCACATTTACTCAGTAATGTACATTGTCTTGGGACTTCACTTTGTACTACATCACACGAGCGATTAGCCCGCACTTCATCACCTCATAGAGATCGCGCCATTGAAGCAGAGGTGATTCATTCCAAGTATACAGTAATCGAGGATCTCCCAAGTCTGGTCAAGCAATACCAAAATTTGGGGAAAAAGGTGGTAGTAGTATCTGGGGTCTTTGACATATTACACCCAGGTCATTTAGCATTATTTACCGAGGCAAAAGAACAGGGTGAGGTCTTGGTGGTACTGACTAACAGTGATTATTCAGTAGGTTTACAGGATAAAAATGCTAATGGTGAACGGCCAATACACCCCTTGGGTGATCGAGTAGGGGTATTAGGGGCGATGGATTTGATAGACCATTTGTCAGCATTTGACGAAAAATCAATTTATCAAATCCTCGAGCAATTACCTGGCATTATTTATGTAAAAACAGAGAAGGATATTGGTAGGGAAATGATTCAACAAGAAATGGATTTAGTTAGAAATTTGGGTGGCGAGGTACGGGTTGTAGCCACAGTCAGAAGCGCTAGCACGGCAGAAAGTTTGTCTTCGACGGGTATAATTTCAGCAATTCGGACACAATTACTCGATCAGAAATTATGGGATTGTGAAATGGCTGAATATCCAGATGAAGTCAGGGGATTACTCTATGGAATGATTCTTAAAATGGCCAAGTATGATGAGCAAACGGGAAAATTGACGCAGATTAGGGATGCTTTGGTCCAGACGAAACGGATGAAACCCGAACTCTCATTAGCGATTGAGGTGGCTCAGATTCGGGCATTGGGTGAGGTAGCTGAAGAAATGACAACAAAAGGTTTGGTTGGAGAGAAGCCATATCACGCTTATATGGTACCTTATCTGCTTGGAAGGGTTCTAGATTTGGATACTTTTATTTTACCGATGCAGATTAGACAGTCAGAGGGTTACCCTTACGTCATGGTAGGTGGCTTTAAATTGAGAAACGGGCAATGGGTGGTGTATAACAGTCAAGATAGGAGTTTCTCAGATCCGTTTATATTTGAAAATAAGTTTTGGAAACCACTGCCTAATCAACTGAATTATATTACCAAAGATAAGGATTTTAGGGCTAAACGGATTTTTGTCCATCCCCCAGAGACGCAAAGACAGGCAGTGGCATTATTGATGATTAAAGACGAGTTAAATAAGGCTGAAGCAGGGCAACAATCAGAATGGATAACCTTATTTAAGAAGACAGCGAGTTCGTGTTTTGATGATTTTATAGATTCTGAACAAATACCGAAAATGGTAAGTCAGACTAAGTTAATGAGTGAGAGAACCTATCGCCATGAGTGTCCAAAAATCGTAGCTCATGGAGGAGTAGCCATCCTAAATGCCGAGACTCAATTTCCCGAAAACTCAAGAGAAGGCATTGGTGCCGCATTGGAATCTGGCGTGGATGTAGTGGAAATAGATATTGTTCCCACCGGTGATAATCAGTGGATCGTGTCTCATGACATAGATCTGGGCATTGCCACCAAAGGCACTGGTTTAACCACTGAAAAAACACTGGCTGAGTTAACTCAAACTGAACTTCAAGCGAAAAGCGGTGATAGACCAACAACCCTGATGAGCCTCGATGAAGTATTAGCAATAGTTGCATTATATAGGCCAGGTGATCTAGAGCTAAAAGTTAAAATTGATGTGAAATTTATGACGCCAGAGGCGGTAGCGGGATTAGTCAATTCCATAAATAAAAGTAACTTGTCCCCGAGTCAGATATTAGTGACGTGCGGTCCGGCCGAGTATATGTGGTCAATACGGGCAATTGATGACACGATAGGTTTTGAGTTTAATACGGTTGAACCAGTCAATTTTATGTTGTCCCATGGTTTGTATTCCCGCGAAATGATAGAGGCATTTTTGGCGTATATAGTTAGGTGGGCACCATATATGAATGCTAAGCAAGTATCTTTGATGCAAGTAGCGATGAATTATTGGGGCAGGGAAGTATTTCAGAATTTGGTTAAGTTTTTACACGATCAGGGTATGGGAGTACAAATATGGACTGCGAGCACTATGGCTGAGTATGACTATGATAGACAAGTGGGAGTAGATTACGTTTTAATGCATGACCCAAGTCTGATCAGTGAAGTAACCCAAAACAAAGATAAAAGTTAATCTTGAAAGATCAGGATTTAAGTTCTAGATAGGTAAATGTTATGGCAAGAGTGTCCGGGGTGTTAAATCTAATATTGGGTGGTAAAATCAGTTGATAAAATAGGATTTCTTATGATTAGTCCGGATCAAAGATTATTGGATAATCCATAATCGGGCAAAAATCCGGACTGATAAAGGTCAAACGGGACGATTAATGGACTAGGGGTGGATGGGTGTCCTTGAAGGTCAGAAGGAAGAATTGAAACTCACAAATTTAGAGGCAAATTTTTTTGGTGAAAGTGTACTACTGACGATGAAGTTGGGGGTGGATGGCCAGATGGAAGTGATTGGCTCCGATCCAGAGACTTTGGAGAGAATAAAACAAAAAGATCCAAACAAAAAGGATGTTTATATCAGCGTCAGGGTTCCACCATCAAAATACTCCAATCGCTCCTTGGCTATTGTGGTGGGGAAGCTGGATGGAACTTGCCCGGTCATGTGGGATGACGATAACGCCAATTTATTCGCTCCAGTATGGGAAACCAAAGCCAAATTGGAAATTGAATTGCTAAAAAGGCACAACAATACTGCCCGGAGGCAAAGATAGCCTTAATTACCAGTCAAACAGCCGGAAATACCTGGGACGATAAAAAACCCAGTACGGCGTCAGTGAAATTAAATATTAGCCAGTTGGTGGTTTACGATGAGGCTGAATTGATACCCCGGGATAATAAAACCGCGTTTGATTACGGCTTTGGAGTAGAAGACAAACTCGTTAAAGAGCACGGGCCGGATTATCGTCAGATGGTTGAGACGCTCAATCAGAGTAAGTTTCCACCTCACGGCGTTTTGGAATACTTATTGAGAGAAGCAAATCGCGACTTGGGTAGACAGCCCTACGGTCGATCTGGCTTATGCACAAGCCAGAATCGCTGAGGTAGTAAATTTTGAAAAATACCGGACTCCGTCAATGAATAAAGCACCGGTAGATTTCCTAATGCCCCCAGTGCAACCGTCATTTGGAGAAGTGCTGATGTTGGGAGATAGTGGTCAATTGTACCGATTAATTATTCCGGTACCGGGATATGCCATGGGCAATATGGAACGGTTGGGGGTAGACCTGAACCGAGATGATAATTTTCCTTGGATAATTGAACCGGAAAAATTGTTGCTTTTTACCATGCGGTGCAACAAGATTTGGCTGCAGAATATCCGGTTTTATCGAAAGGATAATGGATTGAGAGGGAATGTAAGTACGGGTGGGGACTGATAGAGGCCATGGTAGAATGAGATTAATAAAAATAATTTCTGGTTAAGGGGGTGAGGGGAGATGGATTGGTTATATACGATCGTGATTATATTAGTGGTGGTGTGGTTGGCCGGATTTTTACTTAAAATTGGGGGTAAATTTGTCCACTTGATCTTAATGATTGCCTTGATTTTATTTTTACTGCGATTATTCGGCATTAATTTGTTTTAACGATAGGACTCAAATACTGGTCTATGGCTGAGCCGGGGGAGTTAGATTTACTGAAGGACGAATATTGGATTGTGGGGTGGCCGGTGTTTGCATTGCACTCGGACCGGTTCCCTTACTTGGTTTATCGGTTGGCAGGCGGGATCTATTCATTGGTAACGGTGCCGAAAAAGATAAAGGATAAGTTAGCCATGTTGGAATGGGTACAGATGCAAAGCTTGAAGTATAAATATCAGGCTTGTTTGGTCTTTTCGGCCAAACAGGCGTACTACTTTAACGCTCCAGGCAAAATTGAAGAGACCAGGATCCCGGCTATGGGTGGGACGATTGTCAATTGGGATAAATTGAGAAGCGGTGAGATTAAGGAAAAAGTAATGGAGGGAAAACTCAAAGTTTATGCCACCGATAATCCGAAGAGCGAGTTGCCCAATGTCACTTCGACGGGAATGAGGATTGCTTTTGAGGGGGTGGAGCCGCTGGTAGCGGCAAATTAAGGTCGTGGGTTAGCAAAATTTAATTGGCTTTGTCGTCCATGGGGGTCATGAGTTGGAAGTAGTTGCCGTCGGGGTCAGCTAAAGTGGCGATAGTCATCCCACTTTGGTCCTGATCCATGGAGTAGGGTTCGGCAATAACGGCGGAGGCTAGGGGTTTGAGACGTTTGAATTCACCGTTAACATCACTGGTGGTGAAATTAAGTAAGAGGCGGTGAGAGTCACGGCTTTTACCCTTGATTTTATCGTGGGACCCAATCATGAAATAAAGACCCCCGGTTTCAAAACCGGCATAACCGTCATCCTGCCAATCCGGGTCTTTGCCGAAGACCTGAGAGTAAAAAGCGACCAGTTGTTTGAGGTTGTCGGTGTTAACCATGACCGAAGAGAAGTGCAGCATAGATCTCCTAGTTATTTAGTAATAGTATTAATATAGCTGATTTTTGTGGAGATGGGGTGAAGAAATGGAGATTATGTCTTTAAGCGTTTGGATTTAGGGGTATAGTTGGTAGAGGAGATGACCTTAGTACCGCGGCGCTCGATGTCGCGGCGAGCGTTACCGGCGACAGCCCCACCTTCTTGGGCGTCACGAGTCAATTTGGACATGCCCTGGGCATTTCGGTCACGGGTGAGTTGGGTAGTGGTAGCTTCGCCGAGCAGGGTGAGAATGAGTTCCAGGTCAACCATGTGATCCCGAAGGTTTTCCCGTTTAAGACTTTTTAATTTCTTATACTGCGCCACCGTAAGACCGAAAGCCCCGGTCATGATATCGTTGGTCAAGATGGCGTAATCTAATTGTGATTTGGCCCCACGCTCACTCCACTCCTCGGTTAAGTCTTCACGAATAGCGATACCACGCATGCGTTTTTCAATCCAGCCTGACGGATAGCCTTTAGCTTTATATAGAGCCCGGGTGCGTTTGGTACCGAGCTCTGGATCTTCGATTTCTTGAACGCGCTCATAACCAACCCGAGCCAGCCAGCGTTTAAAAGGCTCAGCTTTGAGAGAAGGAATGGATTGGATAATGCGAAAAATACCTTCAGTGTTGGCACAATCAGTGGTGTATTTTTTACCATCAGATGCCTCTAATTTCAGTCCGTGACAAAATGTCACAACCTCACTACCCTCTTCAGTTAAACGCTGCTTAAGTTTCCGCCAGTAGGCACTGGCATCGACGCTTGCTGTCAGAGCAGCACAGATATCAACAACTGAAAACCACCATTCGTATTGGAAGATAATTCGGCGGATTTGTTTCTGGCGGAAAACGGCAATCTTGGTATCTGGAATCAAGGATGAAGGGTTCATGAGTTCAATATATCACCCGAAGGATAGACGAAACAAGATATGAATATTGATTAATAACGTTACTCGACAACGCGAATTAAGTTCGTGCCTAAGATTATTATAAATTCAATAAAGGCAAAGAAATACCAACCAATTATTGCCCCAAAATGATATGGCTCAGACGGCTGTCCGATTACAATAAACAACATAGTAATTACGAGGCATGCAATAACAAAGTTAAGTATGGTTAGACTAAGTACTCGAACAAGTTTCTCCCATCGTTTAGTTTTAGACTTTGATATGTTTATACTTAATCTGACAGATGGATATAACAGGATTAATGGCAATACCAGCGAGATGATTAGTGTGAAGATGAGATAAATAATGCTTAGAAAATCTTCTCTGTACATGTGAATTGAGTATAGCAAATAGCAACAAAAAGCCGGGGGGGAGCCCCGGCTTTGAATTAAAATATGAGAAAACACCTCTGAGGATGCCAGGCGGCAACCTCCGAGGAGTTTTTTTACATCATGCCGCCCATGCCATCCATGCCGGCGCCACCGCCCATAGGAGCATCTTTCTTGGGTTCAGGGATGTCGCAAATCAGGCTTTCGGTGGTGAGGATCATGGAAGCGACCGAAGCAGCGTTCTGCAAGGCAGAGCGGGTGACTTTGACGGGGTCGAGAATCCCCATGACCAGCATGTCGCCAAATTCCAAAGTGGCGGCGTTGTAGCCATAGGAAGTAGACTTGTTGTCCAGGATCTTCCTCACAATCCAGCCGTCATCCTGACCGGCATTTTTGGCCAGCCAGCGCACCGGTTGTTCGAGCGAATCGTGGACGATTTTAATCCCGATAGTCTCGTCAACGTTGGTCCCTTTGAGATCGACTAGGGCTCGACCAGCCCGCATCAGGGAGACGCCACCGCCGGCGACTACGCCTTCTTCAATAGCGGCTTTAGTGGCGCCAACCGCGTCTTTAACCCGTTCCTGGAGCTCTTTGAGCTCGATTTCGGAAGCGGCGCCAACACTAATAACGGCGACCCCACCGGCCAGCTTAGCCAAGCGTTCTTCGAGTTTTTCGCGGTCAAATTCGGAGTCGGTTTTGTCGATTTCCCGGCGAATAGCGGCAATCCGGCCATCGATAGCGCTTTTGCTGCCTTTACCACCAACTATGCGGCAGTTATCTTTGTCAGCCCGGACGGAATCAGCTCGACCGCAGTCTTCAGGACTGGCCGATTCCAACTTGCGGCCGGTTTCTTCGGAAATGAAGGAACCACCGGTCAAAACGGCAATATCCTGGAGCATGGCTTTGCGCCGATCGCCAAAACCGGGAGCTTTAACGGCTAAAATATTAAAGGCACCGCGGATTTTGTTGACTACCAGAGTAGCCAAGGCTTCGCCTTCAAGCTCATCGGCAATGATGACGATATTCTTACTAATTTTGATCATTTTCTCGAGGAAGGGAAGCAAATCGGCGATGGCCGAGATCTTCTGGTCGGTGATGAGGATATAAGGATCCTCGATGATCGATTCCATGTTGTCCGGATCGGTGACGAAGTAGGGTGAAGCAAAACCTTTATCGAATTCCATACCCTCGGTATGTTCGATCTCGATATCCATGGTTTTGCCTTCTTCAACCTCGACGACCCCATCCTTGCCGACTAATTTCAAGGCTTCGGCAATTTTGGCGCCGATATCGGCATTCTGGGCGGAGATAGTAGCTACTTTCTCCCATTCGGCTTCCTTGACTTCTTTTTTAGTCTTGGTAAGTTCGGTGACCACTGCGTCAACGGCCAGATCAATTCCCCGCTTCATGAGCATGGGATTGGCCCCGGCAGCGATGTGTTTCATGCCACCAGAGACAATCTGTTGAGCTAACAGGGTGGCCGTGGTGGTGCCGTCGCCGGCGATGTCGTTGGTTTTTTCGGCCGCCTGCTTAACTAATTGCGCCCCCATATTTTCGAAGGGGTCTTCCAGCTCAATCTCCTTAGCCACCGAAACGCCATCATGAACGACGCTGGGCGCCCCCCATTTTTTATCGAGGGCAACGTTGCGGCCCCGGGGACCTAAGGTAGTCACGACCGCTTTGGCTAATTTATTAACGCCGGTTAAAAGATGCTGGCGGGCGTCATCGCCATAAGTAATTTGTTTGGCCATAATTCGACTCCTTTCAGTCGCTCATTACAAGTTTATTTAACAATGGCTAAGATATCTTCAAACTTTAAGAATTGATATTCGATATCTAAGATTTTGACGTCGTTGCCGCCCCACTTTTTATAGACAACGGTGGCGCCTTTGTTGACCGGAGCTTTAATCTTGGCGCCTTGTTCGGTGACCCAGTCACCGCCGACGGCTAAAACGGTGCCGTGCTGGGGTTTTTCATCGTGAGAATCGGGTAAATAGATACCGGAATCGGTTTGTTTTTGGGTGGCGCTGGGTTTAACTAGGACGTATCCCGGGAGGGGATGAAGTTGGTCAATGTTCAAAGCAGATAACTTTTTGGCCTTTTTAGCCATATAAATCCTCCTAATAAATAACTTAACGGTTGAACCAGCGGCAATTAGCAACTTATGCCTGCGGTTGCTATTCTATGAAGTGGATAAATAGTTGTCAAGCACCTATTGTGGGGGAGTGCTAATGGTTCGACTACGATCAGGACAGGTTACTTGGCTTCTTTGACGGCGGAGAGGAGTACACCTTCACAGATCAGGCCTTCGTCGTTGAATTCCTGGTTAATGGCGGCTTTGAGTTGGGCTTCTAAGGCCGGACGGTTGGCTTTGACCTGGGCTAGGGTGTAAGCCGAAACAACGTTGGCCACTCGAGAACGGGAAAAGGGGCGAACGACTTTGGAGACAAAATTATCACCGATGTTTTCCCACATTTGGGGAGCTTTATGCTTATTGATGCGAAAGAGAATCGAACCCTCAATCTCGATATTATGGTTGTCTGAGGAGGTGGCTTTGATGGGAGCGTCGCCTAAGGCTTCGCGATTTTGAAAGTCAAAGCCTTCATGGATGGTGTATTCCAGAATTTGGGCATTAAACAGTTTAGCCACTTGCCAAAAGGGGATCTTGAGGTGGAGGCCGGGACCCCAGACGTGAGGCAAAACTCCGCGGCCGCGGTCATAGACGCAGGCGACATGCCCCGGCGGGACGGAAATAAAGAAGCCGCCAACGACTTCATCCACGAAAAAGCCAACGACTAAACGGTCTAAGTCCATAAGAAAGTGACTTTAGTTAGTATATATCATCAAAGACGGAGGTATTATACCGGCTTTTAGGCTAAAGTAAATATTATAGGTTTATTCCTAACCCCAGCCTAATCTAGTAAGATAATATCTGGAGGAAAGATGCCTGAAGCAGAACCAGCCAGAGAGAAACCAGCCGTGGTGACGGCGATTCCGACGGCTCACCCGAGCCGCTTAATCCCGATTCCTCGGCTGACGACTATTTTAGCCTGGGGGTTAATCCTGTTCTTCCTGTTTGCCTTGGGCTCCCACATGGCCTTGCGTTTTTACGCCAGCGCCTTGTTTTTGTTCTACTCGGTGGTCAGCAGTATGTGGATCGCGGTGATGCTGCTGGGGGTGTTCCAGACGATCCTGATGGTCCCCCTCAGGGTAATTAACCTGATCAAGACAGATAATATCAAGGAATTTCAGGCGAAGATTGCCGAGATCGAGACGGAAAAAGAGCAGCAGTTTGTTTTAAAAAAGAGCGTCCACAGCGGCGAACGAGTTATCCTGTTTTACGCCGTCAATTTTGTTATTCAAGCGGTCTCGTACCTGACGATCGGGCGCCTGTTTTTGATCGACTTTTACAAAAAAGCCTTAAACCCAGACTTGTTATACCGGTTTATACCCTACCCCAATTACCCGATAAAAGGCTTGATCTACCGCTTGCCCTACCCCTGGTTTACCGAGACTTATGACTTTGGCATGAAAGCGGTCTTTTGGGTGTGGATTATTGTCTCGGTCATCCAGGCGGTGATTTATGCCGTCCGCTACGTCAGCCGCGAACGGGCTAAAAAGAAAGCACCTCAGAAGACTGAAGCCTCGATTATGACCCAAGTCAAGAAATATTCGACCGGGTACTTGGTCGTGTTTTTGGTGTTGTCATATATAGTGGTCAGGCATTTCCCGATAAACTGGCAGATTTTTTACTTTACCGGCAATGTGGCCGTACCCAACCCGCGATTTAACCTGATCACGGCGATCGTGACCTTTATCACCATTGTGTGGCTGTCGTTGTCGAAGATTAGACTCAAGGGGCGGTTAGCCGAGGCGGCCGGGATTGATCAAGAAATCATTAACGAGACCCAAAGAGGAATGTTAAAAGACACCTTGCTGGCCGCGACGCTAGTGGGCATTGCCGCCTATCTGATTACCAACCAGATACCGAGCGCCTTTGAACTGTCGATCTTTACCTTTGAGGTGATTGCCCTGTTGTCACCCTGGACCTTGGATAAATTAATTATCAACCGGAAAAAAGCCAGAGATGAATCAGCTAAGGGAACGAAGCAGGAGGCTGGTGGAGACGGTGGGGTTAAAGCGGTGGACCACCCGGCAAGTAATCCCCAGGCGGCGGCAAATTAACCGCTTGTTGGCCAAGTGAGCCGTGTGGGAGGAGACGGCGTAAAGGTCGGGCTTTAAGGCGGTCATGAAGTTAATCCAGTCTTCCTGGCGGGAAAATTGCTGGGGCAACACAAAAGCGAGGTCAACGGCGGCTAAAGCTCGCAGTTGTTCGAGGCGGATTTTGGCCGAGTTGACGGGGCGGTGGGAACCCTTAATGCGGCGGACCCGGGCGTCAGTTTCGAGGCCGACGATGAGTTTGTCACCGGCGGCTTTGGCTTTGGTTAAGAAGCGCAAGTGTTCGAGATGAAGGAGGTCAAAGACGCCAGTGGCCAGAACGACCTTGAGGCCTTGAGAATGCCAAATAGCAAGTTGTTGGACAAGCGGTTGGAGAGACATGTATAGTATTTTAACAGGAATGATTTATGTGCTTGACGGTGCCGAGACGAGTCGAAAAGGTGGAGGGGGAGAAGGCTTTACTTCAGGATGGGCGGTGGGTCAAGAGCTTGGTGGGAAAGTTGAAGCCGGGAGAGATGGTGCTGGCGCAGGCGAACTTGGTCATAGAGAAAGTGCCAGTTAAGAGAGTAGGTGAGATGAAGGAAACCCTGCTTGAATCTTGATAGATGAATAATGAATAATGAATGATGCATGATGAGTAAATCACTAAACCAGGGAATAATGTTCGCGATCGGGGCGGCGGTGATTTCGGGAGTGGCTAATTATGCCAATGGTATGGTAGTGCGGGGGATAGACCCATTAGTGCATAACGTGGTCAAGAACGGCTTGGTGGGGGTGGCCATGCTGGTGATTTTATTAGTCACGGCTGAATGGCGAACACTGGGCAAGTTAAAGCCCAAACAATGGCGAAACTTGGGGCTGGTAGCCCTGATCGGGGGCAGTATTCCCTTTTGGTTGTTTTTTACCGGGGTCAAGCAAATCGGGGGGGTGGAGGGGTCAATGATCCATAAAAGTCTGATTTTTTGGGTAGCGTTGATGGCCATACCGCTGCTTAAAGAACGAGTGGGCTTAAAAATGTGGGCGGCGATTGGATTACTGTATCTATCGAATATGGCCGCTGGGTTTACCGGTTTTAAGACTTTAGGGATAGCTCATTTGATGGTGCTTAGCGCCACCATGTTCTGGGCGGTGGAAAACATTTTAGTCAAAAAGACTTTGACGGGAGTGCCCGTGAACGTGGTGGTGACAGCCAGGATGCTGGGTGGAGCGGTGATACTGGCCGGAATCTTGGTGGCGTCGGGCAAGGCACCATTAGTGAGCCAGTTAACTACCAGCCAGTGGTGGATGCTGATGGGGGTAGCGTTGTTACTTTTTGGTTATGTTTCAACTTGGTATCGGGCGTTGCAGTTAGCACCGGTAACGGTGGTAGCTGGCATTTTGGTGGGAGCAACGGTGGTGACCACGATGCTGGAAGCGGTTTTGAGGACCAAGACTGTGAGCCTGGGGGCGGTGGTCCAGGGGACGATGATGATTACCGGGATCTATTTGGTGGTGACGGCCGTCAAGGATTGGAAAGCTTTGGGGGATAGGGCAACCACGTTTTGGAAGCCGAAGATTTCATGAGTTAAAGGGCGATAGTCGGTTAAGGCAAGCCAACCGTGAGGTAAGAGACGGAAAAAATGGTAGCCGGGTAAAGCGGCCAGGATGTCTTTAAAAAAGGTACGGGTGTAAGCGTGTAAATCGTTGAATTCCAATTGAACCAGAGCAATAGCTTGGCGCCGAAGCAAATGGGCGGCACCGGTTAAGACTGGTAACTCGTTACCTTCGGTGTCGATTTTGAGCCAGTCGATGGCTTTAACCGTTTGAGATTTGGCCCAAGAGTCTAGAGTCACGGTGCTAACCGGATAGCGTTTGACTGGCTGGTGGTAAAAATCGGTAATGATTTGGCGGTGAATAGAGGCTAAGGTGGCAGTGGGTTGAGTCGGTTTGAGGGGAGCCTGGTCGGCAAAATCATAGAGAAAAGTCCGGCTGACATGATCGCTGACCGCCTGCTGATAAAGGGCAATGGTGGAAATAGATTTAAGATGATGTTGCAGCAATTTAAAAGTCTCAGGATTGGGTTCAAAACAGTGATAATGGGCTTTAGGGAAGAAAGTCATCAATTCACGGGTGTAGCCGCCTTCATTGGCACCAACATCACAGACGACCCTGACCTGAAAGTGCTTTTGGACGTGACGCATAAGCCAGCGTTCGCCGGTAGCCAGGCTGCCTTCAGCGTTTAAGACTCCTAAACCACGGAGACTGAGGTGATGGAGCCGAGTAAAGAGAGGGGCTAAAGCTGGGCGGCAGAAAAGACGTTGGTAAAGGGTAATCAGGGAGGCTTTCATCAGGCTTAGTCTAACAGAAACAGTCGGTCATGCTAAACTGCCTTATGGCCGAAAGCGGAGCGTTGAAGTGTGCCCGGTATGCGTTTGCGCCAAATTTGTATCATTATTGCGGGCCGGATACCGGGGGTGAGTTTGGGGAATATGTAGCGGCGGAAATGGCAGATGGGGGGTTAGTGGAACATTTGACCAAATTTGAAACCTTGTTCCCCTATTTGCAAGTGATTGCCCAAGCCAATGGCCGAGTCGATCCCTTTGACAAACAGGTAGTGGAAGCATATTGGGTGGGCAACCGGTTGTTGGAGCAAGTGGATGAAAAAGCAACGTTTGCGGCTCTGACAACCTATCAGCATTTACCCCAGCGATTAGCCAAAAAAGAGTTAAAGTGGTTAATGCCAAAAATCGATAAACAAGCACGGCTGCATCACTCATTTCATGTCTTGAATGTATTTACCCGGACGGGACACCGGACGATTAGACACACGGTGGAGACGATGGATGAGTGTAGGATTTCCTGGGGGGAAATCCTAAGCTCAGATGTCAAAGCTCAAAACTCAAAACTAAAACTTAAAACTCAAAAACTTATCTATTCTGGTGGTAAGCTCAAGCTAGTGCCAGGAGAGAAAGAGGTTTTAGTAGCCCAAGAATCACTGGTTAAGAGACTTAATCCGGGAGATTGGGTAAGTGTGCATTGGGGGATAGTGTGCGATAAACTAAGTCAACCAGTGGTGGAGCGATTAAAATTTTACACTGAGTATCACCTCAAATTGGCGAATGAGACAATTTAGGTAAAGAAGGGTTTGGCTTTGGAGACTTTGAGCATTTTCTTATCAAAAGTTGCAAGAGAGGCTGACTGGGATTTTGTTTGGGCAATAACAAGACAATCGGCCATTTCTAAGGAAGTAGTTCGATAGATCTGAATTGCTTGACCAACATAAGAGTTTAAGCGAATATTCGATCTTTCGATAAGAAACTGAAAGACTTTGTGAATTTCTTTGCGAGTACGGTGGTATTTCTTGTCTAAGATATATTCAGTTTCCGATAAGACAACATCAGGAATGCAGAGAAGTTCTTTGGATTCGACCAAATACTTGACTAAAGCCGCTTGGTGTCGGTTTTTCTGGGAAAAAAGGAGAATGAGAGTGTTGGTATCAAGAACGACCACTGCGCTTCTCCTTGGTTTCGAATTTTTCGAGCACAGCTTGATGAATGATCTGCTTTTGCTCTCTTCTAGAAATGGGTGGGGCTTTGAGGAAACCAAACATCTCCTCAACAGTGATGGTTGGTTCAATAATAACCTGTTTGGCTTTCAGCTTAATTTTAACGGTTTGCCGCGGTTTTACACCTAGAGCATCACGGTAAGCCTTGGGAATTAAGATTTGGCCTTTACTGGTCATGGTAGTAGTGATTGTTTCCATAGTAACACTATGGTACATTGGTGTTACTTTATCTGTCAAGTGTTACATAAAATTAGTAATGAACAGGAAATAATGAAAAAACAAATTATCACTGTTTTTGGGAATGAGACGGAAGCGAAGGATAATTTGGCAGTGAGGCTGGTACCGGACCTCCAGAGGAGGTTTCCTAAAATTGAGTTTAGAATTAACGATCCGACGGAAAGTTTGGAGCCGCCGAGCGATCTATGGATAATCTTGGATGTGGGTCAAGGGATTAAAGAGGTGACGGTGGTCACTGAATTGAAACAATTGGATTACGTTAAAGGCTCATCAGTTCATGATTTTGATGTGTATCTGGAGTTGAAACTAAAGGAAAAGTTGGGGAAGTTGAGGAAAATCTGCTTGATTTTATTGCCACATGATATGGAAGCACAAACAGCCTACAAACAGGTGGTAAAGTTGTTAGCTACCACTACTTCAACTCGAAGGTGACAGGAAGAAAGTTTTTTGGCATATTGACATATTGTCATACGATTGTATGATGTGAGTATATGAAGATGGTGAGGACGACTTTGCGAATCGAAGAAGGCTTGAAAAAACAAGTGGAGTTGAGAGCGGTTAAGGAAAGCACGACTTTCCAGGCGATAGTTAATCAAGCTTTACGAGATAACTTAACTAATGCGGCTCACAAAAGAGCGAAGTTGTTGGTGCTGCCTAAGTTCAATTTGGGAGTGCCTTTGGATAATCTGACCCGGGATGAGATTTACGGCGAACCAAAGTGGTAGGGGTATGCTGATTGATTCAAACGTGTTTATCTACGCCTTAAACTCGGCATCACCAAAGCATCAAGCGGCTAGATTATTCTTAAGAGCACGAGCGGGTGAAGCGGTAGTGGCACATCAGAATATTTTGGAAGTGACCAGAGTGATGTCTCATCCAGCTTTTCCGGCTAAATTAGCTTTAAAAATAGTGATTAAGGCTGTCGAACAAGTAGTCAAACCAATGAGAATAATTTATCCAAATGAAGAAACTTATTTTGTTTATCAAGAACTAATAAGAAAATATGCACTGGAGGGGAATCGGGTCTTTGACGTGTATTTAGCAGCTACAGCCATAACCAATGGAATCCGAAAAATCGCTACGGATGATGAAAAGCATTTTCGCGTGCTTGAAGAAATCAAGGTAGTGAACCCATTTACTTCAGCTCGAAGGTGACGGTGAGGGATTTGTAAACCGTGCTGGTGCCGGGTTCGACCGGGGCACCGCCACCACCGCCCATGTCCCGACCGGCGGCATACATGAGCACCGGGCTTTGGGCACCAGTTTCGGTCACGTTTAAGACCTCACCCACCTTCTTGTCGGAAGCTTGGGCAATCGCCTCGGCCTTTTCTCGAGCATTTTTAATGGCTTGGTCAACCAAGTCGAGCTCAGTTTGGGCGGTATCATCAACGGTAAAGTTGGGGCCGTAGACGTTGGTGGCGCCGGAAGCGGAGAGAAGATCGGTTAACTCAGAAGTTTTCTCGATTTGTCTAAGTTTGATGGAAACGTCATTGCTCACCCGCCACTGGCCGGGTTGAGTACGCTCACGGCCACCGACGGTGACTGGTTCTTCCTGCTGATAGATAGAGAGGTTTTGAGTTTTGATGTCGGCTTCGGGGATACCAAAGTCTTTGACCGATTGGATAAGACTCTCCACTTTTTGATTGACATCGTCAACGGCTTTTTGCTTGTCGTCGTTAACGGCGGTGACGCCAGCGGTAAAGGTGGCAATTTGAGATTGTTGTTCGGTCTTAGCTTCACCGATAACGGTGACGGTGTCAGCCGGAACCAGGGCGAATTTCCCCCAAGTAATTTGATCCCAAGGGATAAAGAAAGCCCCGGCAAAGATGACTAAAGCAAAGACTATTAAAGCCCCAGTTAAACGATCAGATTTCATAGCTAACCTCCTTGTCTTCTTAATATACACTATTGAACCGGAGCTGGTAAATTAGTACCACTAATAGTACTATGAGGGGTATATGGCAAAATTAAATGACACGCTTTTGGCAAATGAGGCACGAGCGAATTTCTACCAAATATTAGATGAAGTGAACACCCATCTGAGGCAGTTTACCGTAACCCTTCGGGGCAAGGCTAGGGCGGTAATTATGAGCGCGGAGGAATATGAGGGGTGGCTGGAGACCTTGGAATTGATGGCGGATCGAAAAGCAAGCATGGGAATTGAACAGGCGGTGCGTGATTTGGATGAAGGTAAGGGAATACCCTGGAAAAAAGCGAAGAAACAGCTGGGGTGGTAGACTGAATTTATGGATTTAGACTTGTCGCCGAGAGCGTTAAAGCAACTGGCTAAAATCGGCAAGAAAGATCAAGACCGGTTCGAGAGAAAATTTAGCCAACTGGGTAATAATCCCTATGCCGGAAAACCACTACGAGGCAAGTTTGCCGGACAGATGAGTCTTAAGGCATGGCCATTAAGAATTATTTATCGAATTAACACGAAAAAAGTGATCGAGATTTTAGATGTGGATTACCGGGGTGGGGTGTATAAGGACTAATGGCGGTGGAGTTTGAACTTGAGAAAGTGCGACGCACAACTCATGCAGGGGTCGTAGGCGCGAATCAACTTCTCGCATTCGTGTGCCAGGGCGAGTTGATCCAGATCAAGGTGATTTTGAATCAGAGTCTTTAGGTCGTTTTCGATGTTGATTTGGTTTTGGCCGGTGGGAACGATGATTTCATAGCGGTCGATTTTACTGTCGACCACGTGAGCGGCGTGATAGAGGATACCACGGGGAGCTTCGATCAAACCGATACCGTCGCCGGTGGGGCGGGCGGACTTAACCGGGGCTTCCTGGACAAACTGAGTTTTTGCTAACAAAGTCAGGGTATAATCAATGGCGTCAACTATTTCAATGGCTTGAGCCAAATTGTTGTGATAAACATTGACCGAAGGGAAGAATTTAAGCGCAGCGGCACAGTCCTTAAGAGTACGAGGTTGAAGTAAGTCTTGGTTAAGGTTGAGGCGGGCTAAGGAGCTAACCATAAAGTCGAAACCTTCGAATTGATAACCGGAAGCGTGAGAATGAGGAATGACCACGTGCTGTAGATGCTCTCGGTATTGAGTGTCGGGCAAGAGACGATCGTCATGGGTCTTGAGGGTGCGAGACAATAGGTAATCGTAGTGATCGGCGCCGCGTAAAGCCAAAAAGCGATGATTACGCTCAAAAGTGAAGTTGACTTGAGCAAAGAGATCAACTAATTGAACCGCCAGCGGGCGGGCAGCTTGGAGTTCTTGAATGAGATTGGGGATAGACGAGGAATTAACCGGCCGGTTAAAGCCCCCGACCACAAGATCGGGAGCGTGAACGGAGCGACCACCGGCAAAAATGGAGAGGTGGTTGCCGGCGGCTTTCAGTTTAAACAGGTTTTCGAGCAAAGACCGCTGTTGGGGATTGGTTTCGTCAAAATCAAGAATGGAGTCCAGGTTATAGACATCGGGGAGGACAAAGACAACCAGATGCAGGGCATGATCGCGAATATACATGCCGGCGTTGACTAGTTCCCGGCGGACTTGAGTGAGAGGAGTGACGGCGATGCCCAGGGCGGCTTCAACGGCTTTGAGGGAAGCCAGAATATGAGCATTACTGCAAGTACCGCAGATACGAGCGAGTAAGCTGGGGGCGGCAGCGGCCGGTTTAGCCTCGACGGCTTTAGTGTAGAAGCGTTTGAAATCGGTGATGGTAAAGCGACACTGAGTCACCGTTTTGCCTTGGACGGTCACGTCCAAAGAAGCATGACCCTCGATTTTGGTAATTTGGTTAAGGCTGAAAGAAAAGTTATCTTGATGCATAAACAATGATCAATGGTTGATGGTTGATGATTTAGAAACGATGGGAGCGTGGCCGAAGTCGACGAGTAACTGGTTAACGGTGGCTAAAAAGGTATCGAGATTCATGGGGCAGCCGGGGACCTGGGCGTCGACAGGAATGACTTGAGTGAGCGGTTTGATCTGATCGGGATAATTAAATTTGGTCAAGATGGGTTGAATGGCAGCGATTTGCTCGGGGGTGAAAGTGTTTCTTTGAGCCGAAGGCAGACCGGTACAGGCACAGGAGCCGATGGCCACGACTTTTTGGGCACGTTGACGTAACTTTAACATGGTGACGACGTCGTGATCGGAGTTGGCGGCACCCTCGATAAAAGCAATGTCCAGCGGTGATTGAGTGTCTCTTTTTGAGGAAAAGGTGGCGGCGTCAATAAAATTGAAATGTTTTTTGAATTCGAAAAAATAATCGTTTAAGAGTTCAGCAAACATGATGGTTGAGTCCTCGCAGCAAGCAAAGGAATACCAAGCAATAGCCAGTTTAGGGAGGTTGGGCATGGATAAAGGATACCGGGTTGCCGGAGGAGTAGCAAGAGTGGGAGATGACTTAAGTGAATGAGTAATGAGTAAGAAACAATGAGTAATGTATAATCGCAATAATGGAAAGGAGAGTTATGCTGAGGCAACAAATACACGATGAGATGATCGCGGCGATGAAAGCCCAGGATGTAAAAAAACTGGAAACGGTGCGCTATGTCTGGAGTGAGATTAAGCGGGTGGAGATTGATGCCAAGCATGAATTAACGGATGAAGAAGTGATTGAATTGTTGCGCCGCGAAGTGAAAAAACGCCAGGAAGCAGTGGTGCAAATGCGGGCGGGCGGCAGACTAGACGGAGTGGAGCACGAAGAAGCCCAGTTAAAAATTATTACCAGTTATTTACCCCAATTGATGAGCCGAGAGGAGATCGAAGGAGTGGTGGATGAAGTGATCAAGGCCGGACAACTTGACTTTGGCGCCGTGATGCGGGAGGTGATGGCTAAAGTTAAAGGCAAAGCGGACGGGAAAATGGTGAGTGAAATCGTGAGGGAAAAACTTAGTTTGACTTAGGTTGGTAAGAAGCTTTATTCTGATTATAGACATGCAGGACTCATCTAATTTCCTGGTATCAGCCAGTCTTTGGAAGAAGTTGATCATCGCCCTGCCCATCATTATCGTTTTAGCTTGGTTAAACTTGATGGGAGTGTGAAGAGGGAAGACTATTTAGGCCAGACCCTTCGGCAAGCTCAGGATTAGGGCTATCAGTGGGATTTATTTAGGCCAGACTTTTTCGCCGGTTTCGGTGTCGATAACTTCAATAGCTAAGGTGGGACAACTCTGAGCCGCAAGCAAGAGATTCTCGTCGGTTTCTTCTTTGACGGTGGCTAAAACTTCAGCAATCTGTTGGTCATTCAAGCGAAAGGCTTTGGGAGCGACAGCGACGCAAGAAGCGGCGCCGATACACTTACTGGCAATGACCCGGACCTGATATTTGCCGGCACCGCGGCCTTCGGTGTCACCGGCAGCGGCGTTAGGAACAGCAGGCGGAGTAGCATCAGCCTTAATCACCGGCGTAGGGATTTGGACCGGTGGTGGGATGACGGGGGTGGGTTCAGAGATCGAGGGTGGCGGAGAGGGGGGGGTTAGTGGAGTTGGCGGTACGATTGGTGGCGGCTCGGGCGGCTCGACCTCAGGTTCGGGGGCGGGAACCGGTGGGGTATTCAGCGGCGGGAGCGGGGCAGGGGGTGAGGGCGGGGTGATTGGCGGAGTGAGAGGCTCGGGGGGCGCGGGTGGAGTGATATTGCCCAAGGGAGGTGGGGGGAAGGAAGATGTCAGTGGAGTTGGCGGCTCTGAGACACCAGTTAAGGGATTTTTTTGATCGTCCATAAAAGCTCCTTTAGATGATTGCTGACGAAACTGTAATCAGGATAGCGAAAATGAAGGATAGAAGCAAGGATAAATACGACCGGGCTAGTAGAACTGCTCGTGATGGATGTGAGTCTCGGACACACCTTGAGAGAGAAGGTATTGACTGACATCTTCTATCATCGGTTTGTTGCCACAGAGATAAAAGCCGGTGTTGGCCAATGACTGATAGTGTTTTTTTAAACAATCGGTGACCCGGCCGGAACAAAGAGGCCAGTTTTCCGGTGGACGAGACAAGACCAGATCAAAAGTAAAATTAGAAAAACTCTCATGGAGAAGGAAAAAATCCTGCTCCCAAAAAATATCTTGGGGATAACGCAAACCCCAGTGAAGCGACAGGGGGCGGAGGTCATGTTGAGTATGCAATAAATTTAAGATTATCGAACGGACCGCCGAAATGCCGGAACCGGTGGCCACAAAGACTAATTTTGGCTCGGTGGGGTCAGGAGCTAAGACAAACCGACCGATAGGAGCCATGAAAGAGATGGTCTCACCGGGATTTAATGACTGCAGGTAAAGCGAGCCATCACCCTGAGGAGAAACATCAACTAAAATTTCAACTTTGTAATTTTCGGCGGGGTTGGAAGCGATGGAATAGCTTTTTTTGGCGGCCATACCGGGGACATTCATCATCAGGTACTGACCGGCTTGAAAGTTTAAAGTTTGGGGTTCAATTAACTCGAAAGTGACATACTGGAATTTGTCCTTGATCAGAGTGTGGTCGGAAACTTTGGCGGTAAAGGTTTGGACAGGCATAAGAATTACTACCTTACACGAGGAGGGCAGCAAAGACAAGTGTACTAGAAGCAGAAGTGGGAGGGTAGGGGTCTTGATTCATAATTTAATCGCTTTTAGAAAATGTTTCATGAGGACTCGGGCGATAAGGCGGTGGCCGAGAGTGTTGGGGTGGAGGTAATCAGGCTCCGGTTGACTGGTAAATTCTAAAGTGTAAGTGAAGATTCTAGATAAATCCTGATGCTTAAAAACGTGCCAAAGATCCACCAGGTGGCAATTTTTTTCGAGGGTAACAGTTTTGATGGCGGTTAAATAGGGGAGATACTGCTTGGCAATGGAGTAATGGTCAATTTGGTTAGGAGTTAACAGCCAAAGATGACTAAGGTGGCGTTGGGTTAGAGAATGGATAATTTTACGGAGGTAATCAGTGAAAACATCAACCGAAGTTAGGTAATGAGCATCATTGTGGCCAAACATGACAGTTACTAGATCGGGTTGATGAGAGAGGACGTCTCGATCCAGACGATAATAGCCACCCTGGGCCGTGTCGCCGTTGACGCCGGTGGAGATAACTTTGACCTTACCGGAGCCGTATTTTTGATTTAAAAGTATCTGCCAATAGGTGGGATATTTGGGTTCGTCCCGCTCATAGGTGATAGAGTCGCCGAGACAGACAAGGGTAAACATGATGGTTAATGGTTAATGATTTAAATTTTGTCAAAATTGAAACCTTTTTGGCAGGCCAAGGTTTGGATTTGGGGATTAGCGGCAAGGTTTTGGAGACGTTGGTCAAAGAGTGCTAGCGAGTAGTCAAAGTGGAATTTGGGGCGGAGGATTTGAAGCCACTTGAAGCCGGTATCAAGATAGGCATCAAGCGTACTTTGAGACATTTGGCCTGATACAACGGCATTTTGAGAGGTGAGCCAGCGATCGAGATTAAGCACTTCGAGCTTGTCGGCGTCCCAAAGGATTTGGCCTTCAAGATTAACCGGGGTATCTTCAAATTGGTGGTATCGAACAGCTTTGATTGAAGTAGTGATAAAGGCAGAGTCAAAGTGAAATTCTTGCAGACGAGCTTCAAGAAAAGAGGCAGTATCGGCAACATTATGACCGGCGCTATGAAGTTCATCTCGAGGTTTAACCACGACGTCGTGCCAGAAACAGGCGAGCTTGAGAGCATTAAGATCAACGATAGCAGATCCCGAATCTGTCTGACGCTTAGATCCGGGATCTAAAACTATGTGCTTGGATATATCCTGGGCGGTGGCCCAAACGGCTTCAGCGTGGGCTAGGTCGTGGCCGGCATCAAAAGGATTATCGGTTAAGAATTGACGGGCTTGGGTGAGAAGGGAGTCCATTTGTGAGAGTGACATAAACCAATTTTACCTTATAGGGAGTGGTAAAATTGGGGATATATGGCAGTGAGAGAGACGGTGCAAGTTGGGGATTTAAAGTTGAAGGCGAAAAATGCGCCGGTAACGGATTTTGATAGTAGAAAAGTCAAAAAGGTAATCGCGGATTTAATCGAGACGATGAGGTCGGAACAATTAATTGGGATGGCGGCACCGCAAATCGGAGAGAATTTCCAGATTTTTGCAACGGAACCAAGAAAGACGATTTTTCGATCCGGGGTGTTTGATCCGTTGAGGATATTTATCAATCCCAAAATAGTTGATTCATCAAAAGAATTAGTAGTGGCTTATGAAGGTTGTGGCAGCGTGGTACGAGCTCAGTTGTTTGGACCGGTTAGACGATCCCGAGTGATAACGGTTAAGGCACTTGACGAAAAAGGGCAAGGTTTTAAGTTGACTGGGGACGGAATTTTAGCTCGAGTAATCCAGCATGAGTATGACCACCTACAGGGGATCGAGTTTACCGAAAAAATCGATGACTATCGGAAATTGGTAAGTACTGAGATTTACCGGGAAAAAATTAGAAATTCACCAAAGCAACTTAAAGCGGCGGAAATCACGGTATGTAAGGTGGAGCGACTTAGTTAGGGTAATCTTTAAGAATTTGCTGGCTGATGGTGAGATAACCAGTGATGGCTTTGGGGGAGTGGTGGCGGATGGACCAGTCTAATTGGCGCAGGATCATATGGGCGTAATAGAGGCGGAGAGTGTCCTTGGAAATGTGTTTCAAGACTTCGGCTTCGACCGGCTGGCGGAGGGAGGAGTCTAGATAGTAATAATAGACGAGGGTGGTGAGATCAAAGAACCGGTCGCCAAGACAAGCACCGGCCCAATCGATGACGCCCGAAAGCTGGCCATTAACCGCAAAAATATTACCGCCATGGAAATCAAAGTGAACCAGGTCGTTTTGAGCACAAGTAAGGTGGGTTGAGGCTGGAGCGATAGCTTTAAGCTGGCTGAGGATTTGGCGGGTAGTTGCCGAGTAATTAGTTAAACTGGAATGGAGACAATAACTGTGACCACCAGAGAAAAGCGTGTCAATAAGAACCTTAGGCCAGTCGCTGGGAGTGGCAATAAGCTTGGCTTGAAGCTGGTTTAGGGCCAAGATTTGAGGAAGAAAGTTAGGAGTAAGCGGTTCCAAAGGCTCACCGGGGACAAATTCTTGAAGGACAACGGTGAAGTGATCTTGGCTTTTCAAGGTAATGATTTGGGGGGCGGGATAACCTCGAGACTTGAGGTGAGTGAGATAATCGCGCACGAGAGGCAGGTCGACGGCCGCTTCAGGGTAGTCATAGATTTTAAGGCTGTAGCAGATCTGATGGTCATCGATAACTTGGTAGGCGCCAGTTTCACCTCCGGTAAATTTGCCTTGAAGAGTGAGGGGAGAAGGAAATTGAGCTTGAACAAGGGCGAGAGCTGATTCAGGAGTGATCATTTGAAGTAATTATACTGATACGGTCTAATGGTTGGGGGGGGAAGGCGCTAGGGGAAAAGCAGGTGATAGGGAATATTTGATTGATTTAGCCGTCTATTTAATTTGGAATAGTGGGGTAGGGAGTTTAAAAGTTGATCAAACCGATTTGACGATAAAATTTGATTTAAGCCGATCTAGCGGCTTATCTTGATTTAAAAGCGATAGTGAAGCGAGGTGACCGAAGTCGGGAGAGCAGGCTGGAGGCTGACTTGATGGTCGTCTCCCCTTGCGTCGTACAATATTAGTGGTAATTTGGAATTCGAAGCTGATAAAAATAGATATTACTCTGGTGAGTTCGGCTTTTTTAGGCCTCCCCCGAAATGTCGCCGTATTGTTGGTCTCCCCTGCTCTACCCTATCTCCAGAGGTAGAAAAAGGGGGGATTGTTATAATACGTATATGAAAATTATACCGTTTAAAAGCCCGACCAGCAGGGAAATTGACGAGGCCGCGGACACCCTAAAAAACGGCGGGTTGGTGGGGTTACCGACTGAAACTTGCTACGGCATGGGGGTAGACGCCACGAATGCCGCGGCAGTGGCAAGACTCCTGAAGTTTAAAGGCGGACGGGAGAATAAAGCCATTAGTATCGCGGTGGCCGATAAAACGATGGCGGAACGATACGTAGACTTAACGGAAACGGCGGAAAATTTGTATCAAACGTTGCTCCCGGGGCCGGTGACGGTAATTAGCCAGAGCCAAGGCCATGTTGTCAAGGCATTGGAGTCAGAAGATGGGACATTGGGGATTAGAATACCTAATTATCCGGCGGTGTTAGAGTTGATAAAGAAGTTGGGTAAACCGATCACGGCGACTTCGGCCAATACCAGCGGGAAGAAGCCGCCGTACAGCTTGGCTGAATGGCAACGGTACACCTCAATTAAGAAACAACAATTGGTAGCTTTGTGGTTGGATGCCGGCCGGCTAGCGCATCAGCTCCCGTCTACGTTAGTAGACACACGGCTAAACGATTTAACGGTGTTGCGGCAAGGTGAAGTTGAAATTCCCAAAGCCTCTTACCAATTCGGGTCTTTTACGGAAGCTGAGACCCAAAGGCTAGGTGAACAAATAATGAGTTCATATAGGCATGAATTGGCTTTTAGACCAGTGATTATAGCTTTACAAGGTGAATTGGGAACTGGAAAGACCCAGATGGCCAAAGGAGTAGCCCGGGCTTTGGGGATCAAAACCACTATCCCCTCGCCCACCTATACAATTGTCAGGGAATACCCGCACAAAAAGAGGCAATTGCAGGGACGAATGTACCATATTGATACTTGGCGCTTACCGGACACCGAGGAGCTATGGACATTAGGTTTAGAGTCGATGATGCAACCGGGCAACGTGATCGTAATTGAGTGGGTCCAAAAAATGAGCCAGTTAGTTAAGAAATTGAAGCATCGAGCGAGAGTAATTTGGGTCGATATTCAAACCAAGACTCCACAAACACGAACCATCCGTTGGTGGACAAATAATTAAGGTAGCTGGAGCTTTTGGTGAAGGTCCTCAAGAGAAAGTGAGATGGCGGTAGTTTGCGGTAAAAGATGTAAGTGAGCGTGGGAGACGATCTCCCCTTTAACGCCAGCATAGATTAAATCGGTGGTAAGGACCGTTTGATAGTGGCGGACAATGATTTGAGCAAAATTGATCAAAGCACCAGGATCAGGTAAATCCCAAAAATGACGATAGTGAATTTTAGGAATGACCAAAGTGTGACCGGCAACCTGCGGGTGAATGTCTAAAAAAGCGAGAAAGTGGTCATCGGCGTGGATTTGGTAACACGGTTGCTCCCCGCTGACAATTTGGCAAAAAATGCAGTTGAGCATGGGGTTAGTATATACTATGGCGCTGTATGACTAGATTGAAAGCCAATTACACCATTTTGGCAATCGAAACGAGTTTGGACGATACCTGTGCGGCGGTAACGGTCGATGACCGAGTGGTGAGTAACGTGGTGGCGTCACAAGTGAAATTCCACGAAGAATATGGGGGAACGGTGCCGCATATAGCCAAGCGGAAGCACCGAGAGTGGATCGATAGAACCATTGATGAAGCCCTTCGACTTCGCTCAGGGCGACATCAGAAAATAACTGATGTCGACGCGGTGGCGGTGACGTATGGGCCGGGGCTGGCGCCGTGTTTGGAAGTGGGAATTGCCAAAGCCAAAGAATTGGCGCGGGAATGGCAGAAGCCGTTAATCGCCGTGAACCATATGGAAGGGCATTTACTGTCGAGTTTGGCTAAAAACCGACAAGGCAAGAATAAGATCCAGGATCTCCCGGAGATCCGGGATCAAATGCCAGTTCTTGGTTTTTTAATATCCGGAGGGCATACGGAGCTGGTGTTAATGAGGGGGTTGGGCAAATATGAATTGCTGGGGGAAACTTTAGATGATGCGGCCGGTGAAGCCTACGACAAAGTGGCTCGGATGCTGAATTTGGGTTACCCGGGCGGGCCGATACTATCAGAATTGGCAAAAGAGGGAGACCCCAGTCGTTATCCCCTACCCGAGCCAATGAAACACCGACAAGACTTGAATTTTAGTTTTTCGGGGATTAAAACGGCGGCGTTGTATAAGTTGAGAGATTTATATCAGATCCGGGATCTAAATAATCGTCAATTCGTGGCTGATTTTGCGGCGTCATTTCAACAAGCGGTATTGAAAATGCTAAGGCGGAAGTTTAAACGAGCCTTGGAAATGTACCAGCCGAAAATGGTACTTCTAGGCGGAGGGGTGGTGAGTAACGTGGCCATCCGAACCGAGGCGCGGAAAGTGGCTAATAAGTTTGGGGTGCCGGTAGTTATCCCCTACTCGCCCAAACTTTTTACCGACAACGCAGCCATGATCGGGGTCTGTGCGTGGTACCAAGCGCAGAGGGGTGAATTTGTCGAAGACCTGGGGCAGTTAGACCGCCAGCCGAATTTGAGTTTTAGGACTAAGTCTTAGCCAAGATACTACGTGTAAGTTGAATTATTGATCAACGGTAGAGGTGGTGGGTGCCGATGTCTAAGAAAGTGACACTACCGTCCGGTTCGAATTTGATAAGGATACGATAGTGATAGTCTATAGAAAAAGCAGCTAAGCCTGTAAGTTTTCCCTTGAGATAGTGTGTTTTTAGACTAAGATCTTCGGGGTTACGCTTAAAGATAGCTTCTTGCTGGGCAGTTTCGATTTGTAAACGATGCGGTATACGCTCAAAATGTTTGACAAATTGAGTGGCGTAATAGATTTTCATTTTTTAGGCTTAATCAGATCTAAAACTGATTCCGCTTCTATCAGTCTACCCTCTTTTTTATCCTTTTTGTATTCTTGAACGATTCTGAGAACATCATGTAATTCCAGTTCTTCAAGTTGTGATTTCATGGCATCCAGCTCTTGGGCGTCAATAATAGCCACATCAGGTTTGTTGTTGGTAAGAACCACCACTGGCTGTTTGGTTTTTTTGGCCAAGTCAAAAACCCGGCGGTAGTTGCGTTGGATATCTTTGGCGGAGACGGTTTGGGGCATTAAACTCATATTCTTATATATTATTGTATGTATAATTAGATGTCAATGGGGCTGGATTTGACTTAAGGCCTTAACCGGAAGCATGAGACAGTTGAGGCGGAGGGGGGTGATGGTGGCGCCGATAAGCTGCTGCATGAATTCGGGGGTAAGATTAGCAAGGGCGGTGACTGGTTTACCTTTAAGGTGAGAGGTTAAGAGTGAACAAGCGGCGGTGGAGACGGCGCAACCGGTACCGGTAAACTTCAAATCCTTAATGGTTAATGATTGATGATTAATTAGCACGTAGAAGATAAAGCTGTCGCCGCAGGAGGCGTTGGTTTCCTTGATGACCCGGTCGGCGGATTTGAGACGGCCATAGTTGTCAGGGTGGCGATAGTGATCGAGAATTTCTTGGTGATAAAGGTCGTCGGACATAGAAATGAGTAATGATTAGAATTTATGCCCTAATAAGTTTTTCTAGCCAAGGTATAGGCTGATTTTTTCTTTGCCACCAGAGGTCTTCCCAGAGATAATGAATTACCAACTGCTTGTATGGACCAAAGCGATTGAAATAGCTAAATAGTTTTCTAACTGTAACTGGATGATTCGGATCTTGGTCAAAAATTAGCTTGGAGTAGATTTTTTGTTCCCAGGGAGAAATGTGATCGAGGTAATCCCAGTGATGAAAAACATCAAAGAGTAAATAACCAACCGTGGCGGGTCCGATGCCATAAAGATTTAGAAGTTTAGTCTTTTGAGTATCCAAGTCTTGTTGTCTGAGTTCATTCTCATTTACAACACCTTTGGCAAATGAGTCATCTGTTTTCTTGATTGATTTAGCGCGGTATCCCAGTTTTAAGGATCTCAATTCAGCTTCGGGAACAGTTTTTAAGTCTCCCAGATCCCAAAAACACCAAAATTGCTTACCGGCAAATTCTAGGAGAGTACCATAGTGTTCAAATAAAATCTGCATCATTTGGATTGAGCGACGGACAGTGCAATTTTGTAAAACGATACCAATGATTAAATACTCATAGAGGGAATCTTGATGTCCAGGGCGTAAGCCCCTCATTTTCTTAATAACTGGTCCCACCTTTGTATCGCTGGCGAAATGTTGGTAGAAATGATTGAGGTCAAAATTTAGGTTATAGCGGTATTGAATCTCTTGGATAAATTCGGCAACTAAATCGTTGGCTAATGGTCTGGATGAATAAATCTCCACCTCAATCTTTGGTATTTCGACGGAGCCGGTATTTCTAAAAATCACACCAAGATATTTACCAAGAAAGCGAAAAGTTTGCCATCTGATGCCGGACTCCCAGTAGTTATCCCCGGAGGTGAAATGGGCCGGTTTATGAAAGGTGGTATCAAAATGGAAAGGAGCTGATGGTTTAATCTCAACAATAGTAACCGATTCCAGGATCATAAAATTTTACCTAAGATTTCTTCGCAAATTTTGAAGCCATTCAGGTTGTTACGATATTTGACACCATCGAAAAGCGTTTGTTTGCGAGTTAGGATTTTAAGGCGAGTCGAGGGATCGGCTTGGAGTTTGGACTGGATGATAGGAATGGCTTGAATGGCTTTAATTGACGACTCGGCAGTATACCAGACGTCAAATTTCCAGATAATATTCGGTTTAATTACTTTTAACTCCCAGTAACAACCGCGCCAGTTACTGGGAAAGGGAAAGTCTAAATGATTAGCAAAGCCGATGGTTTGAAAGAGTTTGGTATCTAGCAACTCTTTGGTTTTAATTATCGCTTTGTCCAGATCACAAGATTTTAAGGTAATGAAGATATCAATATCGGGGCGAAACATTAAATCAAGGGCGTAACTGCTAACAACATGCACTTGGCCAAGATCAGAGAAGTGTTTTTCAAGATTTACTTTTAGTAGTAATTCATCTGCTTCAGATTTAAGCTGGTCTGCTTGCTTAAGTAGATTTTCGGACATAAGTGAATGACAGTTAACTCATTTCCCCCACAAGCCAGTCATAATATTTTTTCGCAACGTGTTTAACGGGAATGGCAAAAATACAAGGAGTGTCGTAAGTGTGAACTTTAGCCACTTCGACTTCAAGGTGTGGGTATTTTGACTCGACTGTCTTGGCAATTAAGACAACTTCTCTACTTTCATCAATAATCCCTGTTTTGGGTGGCCAAAAAAACATGGGGTGCATCTCGGGGAAAATATTGACACAGGCGCAGAGCTTCTTGGTCATTAGGTGCTTGCTGATTTTCTTCGCTTGGTCAACGCTATCGCAGGTAATATAGACAAGCAACATATCAGCCATGTTTTTTCTCCTGTCATTATTTACATTGGTCGCAGCAGTCGCCGCCGCAGCAGGTGTCGCTGGGGTCGACAGCAACCAAGCTGATTTCGACGGTGGCTCCCAGGGGTAACGCTTTAACACAAATAACTTCGCGGGCGGGAAAAGGATCCTTGAAGTAAGAACCATAGACTTCATTGATATCGCCATAGACGGACATATCGGTCACATAAATGGTGGTTTTGACCACATCGGCAAAAGTGACATCGGCGGCTTTTAAGACAGCTTGGAGATTCTTCATGATTTGATGGATTTGGTCTTTAAGCGTCCCGGCTAACAATTTCCCCTCTTTGGTGAGACCGATTTGACCGGAAGTAAAGATTAGGCCGTTGGCTCTGACGGCATGGGAAAAAGGACCGGAAGCGGCGGGCGCATTTTTGGCAGTGACTTTGGTTTTCATACAGCTCCTCTTTTTAGGTTAATTTAAAGACTTTTCTGACTAGGTGGAGGCCGTTGATCAGGGCATCGATTTCGTCACGGGTATTGTAGAGGTAAAAGCTGGCGCGGACGGTAGCGGGAACATCCAACTTTTCCATCAAGGGTTGGTTGCAATGGTGACCGGAACGGACGGCGATGCCGCACTCACGGTCCAAGATTTGAGCGACATCATGAGCATGGACGCCAGTGAGATTGAAGGTAAAGATGGCGGCGCGCTTGTTCGGGTCACGCAGGCCATAGAGAGTGACGAGCCCCTGCTTTTCCATCTCGACAAAGCGTTGGAGGGCATAAGTAGTTAAGTCTTGTTCGTGGTCACGGATATTTTGAAGGCCGTGCTGTTGGAGATAATCGCTAGCCACGGACAGGCCAATAGCCCCAGCGACGTTGGGGGTGCCGGCTTCAAAGCGGTCGGGTAAATCAGCCCACTCGGCAGAATCTGGTTTGACCTGGCTAATCATACCGCCACCGACTAAGAAGGGTTCCATGGTTTCTAAAATGGCCTTTTTAGCCCACAAGACACCAATACCCATGGGACCGAGCATTTTATGACCGGAAAAACAGAAGAAGTCGACATGCAAATCTTTAACATGGATGGGTAGATGCGGGGTGGATTGGGCGCCGTCGGCTAAAAGACAAACATGGGGAGCAGAATGTTTAAGATCGCGGGCTAAATGTTGTATGTCGATAATGGTACCGAGGACATTGGAAACGTGACTGAAAGCGACTAACTTAACTCGTTGGCCGACTAAGCTCTTGAGGTAAGAGAAAGCTAGGTCGCCATTGTTGTCGAGTGGTAAGTGCAGGAGCTTAGCGCCGGTTTGACGACAGAGACGCTGCCAGGGCAAGAGGTTGGAGTGATGCTCGAGTTCGGTAACAATGATTTCATCATCTGGTTTAAGATGAGCCAGACCCCAGGAAAAAGCGACCAGATTAATAGCCTCGGTGGTATTTCTGACAAAGACAATCTCATTAGGATCGGAGGCACCGATGAAGCGAGCCAAGTTAGCCCGGGCGGCTTGATAGAGTTGGGTGGCTTCGTCACCTAAAGTGTGGATGCCGCGATGAACATTGGCGTTATGGTTTTGGTAAAAATCCACCAGAGCGTTGATAACCACCTGAGGTTTCTGGCTGGTAGCGGCGTTGTCCAAGTAGATTAGGGGGTGGCCGTTGATTTGACGCTTGAAGATGGGAAAGTCGGCGCGGATTTTGTCAGTAGCTAACATCTCCCCTATTGTACCCCATCATAATTGACACTGATAATGTAACATGTTACTATGATGAGGTATGTTGACTCACCGAACGAACGTGTTATTTGAGCACGACGACTATATCCAATTAGTAAACCTGTCGAAGAACCGAGGAGTGACGATGGGTAATTTAATCAGAACGGCGGTAAGGGAAAAATATGGTTTTAAAGATAGCAAAGATTACAGAAAACAGTTGGTAAAGAGGATACAAGAAGGCAGAAAGTATTTAAAAAATCCTGAAATACCAATAGATTATAAAGAGTGGATCAATGCCGGGCGACGCTTTTAAGTCATTCATCATTGATGCTTCGTGGGTGTTGTCTTATTTGGTGACTGATGAAATTACGTCAAAATTGGTAGTGTCGAAAACTAATCGAATCCTCAATAATCCTAATCTGACGATGACCGCGCCAGCGATACTGCCATTTGAAGTGGGAAATGGCCTGCGAATGGGATGGGCGAGGCAAAGATTGTCAATTGAAGATGTGGGGCGATATTCTCAAGAATATGGGGAACTACCAATTAAGTTAAGTGAAATTGATTTTGGAGAAAGTATGACGCTAGCAATGGAAAATAAGCTGACTTTTTATGACGCGGCGTATGTGTGGCTGGCTGTGGAGAAAAAGGCAGAGTTATTAACCTTAGACGAGAAGATGAAACGGGTGTGGCAAAAGTTGAGAGAAAGTTAGGTATCCAAAAATCCTTGAGCGAGGAGGTGGGTGGCGCGAGGGCGGGACAGACCGCGGGACATGAGATAGAAGAGCTGATCGGCATCGATTTGGCCGATTGCGGCGGCATGAGAGCATTTAACGTCAGCGCTCATAATTTCCAGATTAGGAATGGCATTAGCTCGGGCTTTTTCTGAAAGCAAGAGCACCCGTTCTTCTAAGAAAGAGTTAGTTTGGGAAGCGCCGGGCTTAACGATAATGGTGCCATTAAAATTAACCACTCCTCGACCGGCGACGACGGCTTTAAGAGAAGTAGTGGCCGAGGTCCGGGGGGCAGCGTGAATGATGGTTAAGTGGAGATCAAGCTGGTCTTGGCCTTTGAGCCAAAAGCGGCCGATGACGGCGAGTTCACTCCCCGCCTGGGAGAGAGTGTAAGTGTAGCTGCCGGAGTGGGTTAAGGTTATGGTTTTCATCCGATGGAACCCTCCATTTCCAGATCGATGAGCCGATTCATCTCGACGGCATACTCCAGCGGGAGTTTTTTCACCAGAGGGGCGACAAAGCCAGATACGATTAACTTACTGGCAGCTTCTTCAGTTAAACCCCGGGACATGAGGTAGAAGAGCTGTTCGGCACCGATTTTACTGACGGTAGCTTCGTGTTCCAGAGAAACCTGGTGATTAAAGATACGGTTGGTGGGATAAGTATCCGAGCGGGACAACTCATCTAGAAGCAGGGCGTCGCAGACGACCTTGCTCTTGGAATGGTGAGCCTGAGGCCCAATATTAACCAAGCCGCGGTAACTGGTGCGGCCACCACCTTTAGAGATGGATTTACTAATAATAGTGGAGGTGGTGTAGGGGGCTAAGTGAACCGCCTTGGAACCAGTGTCCTGGTGCTGATCCGGACCGGCGAGAGCCAGGGATAAGGTTTCACCACGGGCACCTTTTCCGGCAAGGATGTAGCCGGGGTACTTCATGCTCAGTTTGCTGCCCATATTAAAGTCGGTCCAAATCATTTCGCCCTCGGTTTCAACCCGAGCCCGTTTGGTAACCAGGTTATAGACGGTTTTATACCAATTTTGGATGGTCGTATATTGAACCCGGGCCCCCGGCCCGACAAAAATCTCGACTACGGCGGAATGGAGCGAAGCCGACGAAAAAGCCGGAGCCGTACAACCCTCGACGTAATGAACCTGACTCCCCGCTTCGGCGATGATAAGAGTCCGTTCAAACTGACCGGCTTGGGGGGCGTTGATTCGAAAATAGGCTTGGAGGGGTAGGGTGACGGTCACGCCGGCAGGAACGTAAACAAACGAACCCCCACTCCAGACAGCGGTATTTAAGGCGGCAAACTTGTTGTCACCGGCGGGAATTAAAGTCCCAAAATACTGCTTAAACAGGTCTGGATACTTTTTGACGGCTTCATCCGTAGAAATAAAGATAACTCCCTGGTCCGAAAGCATTTTTTTAATAGAACCGTAAATGACTTCGGAGTCATATTGGGCCTTAACACCGGCCAAAACCGCTCGTTCGGCTTGGGGAATACCGAGGCGGTCAAAGGTAATTTTAATCTCGGGGGGGACCTCAGCCCAAGACTTGGTTTCGGCAGCGGTTGGCTTTAAATAGTAATGAATGGCATCATAGTCAATCTGACTTAAATCACCCCCCCAAGTGGGAATAGGTTTGGCGGTAAAAAGTTTATAGGCAGCCAGACGCGAGTGGCGCAGCCACGGGGGTTCGGTTTTATAGGCGGAAATGGCTTCAACCACTTTAGAGGAAAGACCGGGTTGAGAAATAAAAGCATAGTTGGTGGTGGGGCTGGAATAACCATGCTCGTAAGTCTGAGGCTGGAGATCCTGCCGGGTGGTGTGTTTGGGGGCAAAACGGGACATAAATAATGAGCAATGAGCAAGAAACAATGAGTAATAAGCTTATAAAAACTGGCGGTAGCCGGATTGGTCGAGGCGAGAGATTAATTTGGGGCCATCGGTAGCGACAATTTGACCTTTAACCATGACTGAAACCTGAGTCGGCCGTAGGTGTTGGAGGAGACGGGGGTAATGAGTAATCACCAGTAAACCAACTTGATCTTGCCGGGCAGCCAGCTTGGCGGCGTGAGCCACCAACTTAAGGGCGTCAATATCCAAACCAGAGTCGGTTTCGTCGAGAATGGCAATTTTGGGTTTAAGCGTGAGAAGAGTCAGCATCTCCAGGCGCTTTTTTTCGCCGCCGGAAAAACCATCATGAAGAGCGCGGGTCATAAAAGAGGGGTGGATGGCTAAAATTTGGGCGTGGTGCTGGAGTTGCTGCCGGAATTCGGTGACCGAAAGTTTGGGGCAGTGATCATGAAGGTGACAGCCGGTACAATGAATGGCTTCGTAAGCAGTTTTCAAGGCGTTTTGAACCGAGACGCCAGGAATGGCCACCGGGTGCTGAAAAGCTAAAAACAAGCCTAAATGAGCCCGTTCATCGGGAGATTTATCCAAGAGCGAGTCCCCGTTGAGAGTGGTGGTGCCAGCGGTAACGTGATAGTCGGGGTGGCCCATCAAAGCATAGGCCAGTGAAGATTTACCGGAACCATTAGGCCCCATTAAGGCGTGAATAGCCCCCGCTTTAAGATTCAGGTCAAGCGGGCCAACCACCGACCGGTCAGCCACGGTGACAGCCAAACGGCGAACTTGAAGGAGAGCCGAAGCAGAGCTAGTGGGTGAGGTCTTTGAGGGTATAGGAGTGTAAAGTGTGATTAATAGACTGGGATAACTTAAGGATGACGCGGGAATGAAGACAAACATCCTGAAAGGGACAACTTTTGCCGTGAAAGCAAGAGGTGGGGCTGGGCAAAGCGTTAAAGACTTTAAGAATATCGGCAATAGTAATGCGTTGGGCGGGGTACGCCAGCTGATAACCACCACCCATTCCCTCTTTACTGTTAACCAAGCGGGCGTGTTTGAGTTCGATGGCAATTTGGCTTAAAAATTTATAGGGCAGACGATATTCCCGGGCAATACGACTTAAGGGGGTATAAGCTTTATTGGGAGTAGTGGCTAAATAAGTCATGAATAACAGACCATAATCATCTTTTTTGGTGATGGAAAGCATATGACTCCTATAGCTGTAAGGGTAGTTTAGCGTTTCGACGGGCTCAACGCAAGATCCCTAAACCAAACTCAGCTGGGTGCCATTCGACCGGGGGCTGAAATTAAAATTAACCGGGAGTTCAACCGGATTATTCCAGTGATTGAGAAATTTGACATACCCATGGCGACGACCGAAATCATAAAGATCACGAGTAATTTCGACGTCTTTGAGGCAATAGGCGGCCAAACTGGCCAAGTCACTCTGCTGGTAATACTTGATGGCATCCAGGCCAACGCCGCTTTTATGAACCCCTAAAGTTTGAGAAGCCACAGCGTCTAAACTAACTCGACGACCGGCTTGATTTTTAATCTCGAGAAATAAATCGAGGATGGGGAGCGTGTCCAGATCAAGCTGACCATAGACACTTAAGGCGGGGAGGTCAAAGCCCAGCAGATTGTAGCCGACAATCAGATCAGCTTGATTGAGTAGCGGGAAAAAATGTGACAGGTCCGATTCAAAAAATTGATGGCGGGTTTCGGTGACGGGGCCGGCTTCCGGCAAACCAAGACGTTCAATAGCGCCGAGAAAACTGACCCCTAATTTTTCAGGATAGTATCCGCCGACATCGGTAAATATTTGCTTGGTTTCGAGGTCAAAAATGATTTGACGCATGGCTAAACGACAGATTAAGGATGAAAAGCGGTGACCGGTTTGGCATGAGCCACAACCAGAGCGGCTAGAGCTTTAAGCCGAGTCCGACCGGTGGTCTGTAAAAAGGTTTTGATCGCGGCTAAAGACTCCTGGTCGGAAGGAGACCGGGTGGCCAAGTCGCCGATTTCCTGCCAAACTGCCCGGCCGACGGCAATACCGGAAGCACCATGAGTACAAGCTACCTGAGTTAAGAGTTTGAAATGAGAATAAGCCATACCCCGGGATAACAACACCCAGGGAACGGTGGCATGGCGAGAGATTGCCTGGCTGGCTTTAACCCATTCAGGTTGAGACGACTGCGGTAGATTTAGGGGAAATTCCAGTTTTAAGATATCCACTAAGGGGCAGAATTGGTCAATCATCTTAAGGGTGAGGGAGAGTTTATCTTTTTGACTAAATTGACCGAGGCCATGAAGGATCGGTTCCAAGAGAAAAATCACTTTAAGGCGACGGCATTGCCGGGAAATCTGCTTAACCAGATCAAATTGGACTGGGGCAGCGGGAGCATGGGGATGATAATACAAGAGCAATTTGGCCGCGGCGTGACGAGCTTTGATGTCGGCCACGCCCCAATGCGGCAACAGCTGGGTCGGCTGGTTCTGATCGGTATCGGTATAACTCGAAGCTTCCAAGGCAAACAGCAAGCCGGTACCGGCAGGCACTTCTTTGTCCAGATCGAGACCATAATCTAAACCATAAATGGGGTCGATGAGCATGGCGGAAACTAGGCCACTAAATGATTCGATAAAGAGACGTTTGACGGCAACCAGGCAAGCCGCCGGGACCGCTTGAGGATCTTGGGGATTTAAAAAAGCCGCCAAGGAACTGCGGTGGTCAAAAGCGGCAATGACCAAATGACCTGATGGCGTAGTTAAGGCATGAAGATTCATCGGCGTTTAATTTTGGCCGGATTAAGTAAAGCCTGAATCCCCTCTTCGGTGTCGACTAAGACTTCACTGGCCGGTTCACCGGTGAGGACCTCGTTGACGGCGGTTTGATAGAGAGAGATGACTTGTTGGTTAAGGTCAGATTCGGCGGTAGAGGAATTTAAATACCAGGTTTGGGCGGTGGGTGCCTGCTGGATAAAAGCACCGACATACTGGTCCTCAATGAGTTGGTCGGCCATATCCAGGCGGGGAAAGGGCATGCCGACAAGTTGGCTGGCACTAGCAGCCGTATAAAGCATTCTTAAGGTGTCGGCTTGACTTAAATATTGGAGCCATAACCAGGCAGCTTGACGTCTATCTTTAGAAATCGAGGCGGAGACCCCCTCGACCCAGTAATTGGCCCAGGTTTGATCGCGTTGAGGTAATTGAGGTAAGGGAGCGACGGCAAAAGGAAGGTCAGGATTGAGTTGTTTAACTTGAGGAACACGCCAAGAAGGAGCCACCATCATGGCGGCTTTACCGGTGGCAAAGGCATAAGTCGAGGGTGGTAAGGTATCGTTCCAAACCTGGTCTTCGGTGGCAAAAAGAGTGTAATAAGTTAAGGCCCCCTGACCTTCAGGCGTATTGGGCTGAGCCAAATCGGCCCCATTCTGAAGAAAGCTGAAGGCTAAAAAGTCAGACCAATGCTCGACATTTTTGGTAGTACCCAGGGCAATGCCGGCGCGTTGAATCTGATTATCAACGGTGAGAGTGAGTAATTTGGCGGTGGATCGGAGTTCGTTGGGAGTTTGAGGCGGTTGAATACCGGCGGCGGCCAGAATGGCAGTGTTGTAATAAAGACCCAAGCCGTCCACCTCCAAGGGTAGCCCAAGATATCCTCTTTTAGTCTTCAGCCAAGCTTGGTTAGCCGGATAGAAAATGGCTTCATACTCAGCCGTCGAGTAAACTGAAGCCGGCATGGGAGCCAGCTGTTTTAATAACTGAGGCGCCCAAGTCAGATGATAACGAAACAGATCGGGGCCGCGGTCAGAGGCCAGGGCAGTTTGCAACCGGGACCAATAATCGGCTTCGGATTGAACAAGGTAATTGATTTTAATATGGGCATTTAGAGCTTCAAAGTCGGCAATTGCCTGAGTGAAGGTAGAGGTGGGTTGGCGTAAACCCCAATGGACTAAAGTAATGGTTGGAGCGGATTCAGGCGAGAGGCGCTGTCTGATTCGGGGAAGGATAAAGGCCAAAAATATCAATAACCCAAGCCCAAGACCGAGGCTAAAGAGAACCGGTTTGGTCGGCTTAAAACCGGCGGGTAAACGTAGGGAAAGCTGTTTCATAACACCCGTTCATCCTACCACTGATCGAGAGAGCAGAGAATGGGGTAGAATGTAAGGCATGGTTAAAGGATTTAAGCTGAAAAAATTGAAACCAAAACAGAAACAGCGAATTAAGCTCTTGAGTCTTGGAGCCTTGCTGGTCTTAATAATGGTGCCGCTGGTCGGCTACCTAACTTATCGGGGGTTATACTACCGGAAATTTTTTCCGGTGCAGGTCGGACCGGTCAAATTAACCCAATTAACCCAGGCTCAAGCGCAAGCCAGGTTGAACCAAGAAGCAGAGAAGTTTTTAGGGCAAAAGCAATTGGAATTGCAGTACGAGGATCAGCTCTGGACACTGAGTTTTGAAGCACTGAACTTAAAATATGACTTGGGCGCGACCACGGCTCAAGCTTACGCCATTGGCCGGAGGGAACCAATAAGGGAACACTTAACCACCCATTGGCGGTTAATGCAGGTACCAGCCAGGATACCGCTGGTATACCGACTGGATGAATCAGCCTGGAAGGTACTAATAGCAACCATGGCGGCAGTGATCGATCAGCCGGTGATCAAACCAGCGGTCAAGCTGACCAGGACAACTAGAACCAGCCCGGCTGAAATAGTCATTGAGCCTGGACAAAACGGTAGACAGCTGCAGACGGCAGCCTTAACCGAGATGATAAGCCAACAACTAGGTTGGTTAGAAACCGGACCGATCACAGTGCCAACGCAGCCGGTGGTAGTGGTGGCGGATGAAGTCAGTTTTATTCAAGCCAAAGCCAAAGCCGAGAAATTATTAGGTAAAAGTTTGATTTTAACCTTAAAAGCGGATGATCTGGATCAAAGCTGGACGTTAACGGATGAGGAAATGATTAAGTTGATGGAGGTCGGGCGCACTTTTGACGACGAGCTGTTGTCACTTTATTTAACTCAAAAAGCCCAAGAAATAAACCGACCGGCGCAAGACGCGGTCTTCAGGTTTAATGAGGTCAGTGGCCGCGTCGAAGAGTTTACTCCGGCTAAGGAAGGCTTGGCCGTTGACCTCACAACGACCAAAACCCAATTAGACCAGGCATTAAAGCAATTGATTAACAACGACAGCGTGGAAGCGGTAGAGCTGGCAGTGATGAAAACGGCGCCAGCGGTAACTTTGGCCAAAGTCAATACTTTAGGCATCAGCGAGTTAATTGGCCGGGGTACAAGTACCTACCAAGGTTCAATCCCATCAAGAGTCCATAATGTGGCTTTGGCTGCCGAGCACATTAGCGGAGCGTTGATTAAACCAGGTGAGGTATTTGATTTTAATCAAGTGATTGGTGATGTCTCGGCCAAAACCGGTTATCAACAAGCCTACATTATTATCAACGGTCGGACCGAATTAGGCGATGGTGGGGGGGTGTGCCAAGTGAGCACTACCACCTTTAGAGCCGCTTTAGATGCCGGTTTACCAATCGTGGAACGACAAGCGCACGCTTACCGGGTAGGTTACTATGAACAAGATACCAAAGCGGGTATCGATGCCACGGTTTATGCCCCGTCACCTAACCTAAAATTCTTAAATGATACCCCGGCGCATATTTTAGTTCAGGCGACGGCCGAGACACCCAAGCGGGCGTTAACAGTTGATATTTACGGGACCAGCGACGGCCGAGTGACCACGATTACTAATCATGCAGTCTGGGACATCACTCCCCCACCGCCGGATCTGATAGTTGATGATCCAACTTTGCCGGCCGGGACGATGAAGCAGGTAGACTGGAAAGCTAGTGGGGCTAAAGCCAAATTTGATTACACGGTGGAACGAGGTGGCTCAGTAATCCTAGAAAAAACCTTTTACTCGGCATATAAACCGTGGGCATCAGTATTTATGAAGGGAACCGGACCGATTTAGAGTGACCAGACCAAGCCATGGTAAAATCCAAAGGTATGGAGAAACGGTACGAACACCAGCGGTATGAAGAGAAAATTTACCGCAATTGGAAAAAGAGCGGTCGGTTCACTCCCCCACCCTACCATCCCGGTGAAAAAACTTTCACCATCATCATGCCGCCGCCAAATGCCAATAACCCCTTGCATGTGGGGCATGCTTGTTTTGTGACCATTGAAGACATCCTGATCCGTTACCACCGGATGCTTCAAGAAGCAACCTTGTGGTTACCAGGCACAGACCACGCCGGCATCGAGACCCAATACGTGTTTGAGCAGAAATTAAAGGCCAAGGGAAAAAGCCGATTCGATTTTGACCGACAAGCTTTATATCAGATGATATGGGACTATGTTAAAGAAAATTCCCAAACGGCCATCATGCAGATGAAACGATTGGGGGCGAGTGCCGACTGGTCGCGGTTAAGATTCACTTTAGAGCCGGATATTGTCAAAGACGTGGTTGAGACTTTTATTAAAATGCAGACCGACGGTTTAATTTATCGAGATTTAAGATTGGTCAATTATTGCCCCAGGTGCGGAACCAGTTATTCAGAGTTAGAGGTAGTCCATCAGGAGCAAAACGATCCTCTTTATTTTATAAAATACGGCCCGTTTGAGTTGGCGACAGTCCGTCCGGAGACAAAATTCGGAGATACGGCGGTAGCCGTGCACCCCAAGGATCAGCGCTATAGTCAGTGGGTGGGCAAAGAGATTGAAGTAGTTGGATTGCTGGGAAAATTCAACTTGACCGTTATAGCCGACGAGTTGGTCGATCCAGAGTTTGGTACCGGGGTGGTTAAAGTGACGCCAGCACACGATCCCAACGACTTTGAGATAGGTCAACGCCATGGCCTGGAGTTAAAACAGATTATCGGTTTTGACGGCAAGTTAACGGATCTGACCGGACCGTATCAGGGTTTAACGGTTAAAGCAGCCCGAGAGAAGGTGGTAGATGATTTAAAAGCACGGGGCTTGATGACCCAAGTGGACGAAAACTACCGACACACCGTCGCCAAGTGCTACCGCTGTGGCACGATACTGGAACCCCTCCCCCGTCCCCAATTTTTTATCAAAGTCAAAAGCCTAACCCAGCTGGCTCTTAAAGCATTAGCTAAGGGCGAAACGCAAATCTATGGTGCCGGGCACGATAAAATCTTAATTCATTGGCTAAAAAACCTAAAAGACTGGAATATTAGCCGGCAGATTGTCTGGGGTATCAGAATTCCTGTCTGGTACCGGATAGATACAAGCCACAAGACACAAGCGACAAGTATAAATAACCAAATAATAGTAGGGTTTTTAGATAAAGAGAAGAAATTAGTGAAAGGTGAAATCGGAAAACTATTGGAGAGTTATAGCTTTGAAGAAATTGAAACCGGTTTGCAAATGTTAATGGCTCCACCAGAGGCAGAATATAAAGTTGCTAGGGCTAAACCCGGAGCTAATTATCTTCAGGAAACGGATACCTTTGACACTTGGTTTTCCTCGAGCCAGTGGCCGGTAGTCACGCTACAAGCGCCAGGCAACAAGCAACAAGATAAATCAAAGGTGACAGATTTCGAGAGGTTTTACCCAACCAGCGTGATGGAAACAGCTTACGATATTCTCCCCTTCTGGGTGATGCGAATGATGATGATGGGCTGTTATTTAACCGGTAAAACTCCCTTTACCAAGGTTTACTTTCACGGCTTGGTCAGAGATGAGCAAGGACATAAGATGAGTAAGAGCCGAGGCAATGTGGTTAATCCCCTCCTCTTGGTTGAGACCTACGGAGCCGACGCTTTACGGATGGCTTTGGTGATGAGTACGACCGCCGGGCATGATAGCAATGTGGGTGAAACTAAAGTTAAGGGGATGAGGAATTTTTCAAATAAGATATGGAATGGCGCCCGTTTTATTAAAATAAATCGAGAGGAAACAGGAAACAAGAAACAAGAAACAAGTTTAAAAACAAAAAAATACATAAAACATTTAAATCAGGTGGTTAAGCTAGTGACAAAGCAACTCAATGAATTAAAAATTGGGTTGGCGGCGGAAACGGTCCATAACCAGTTCTGGCATTGGTGGTGCGATGAAGTCTTAGAGGCAAATAAGCGACTCGAGGTTAGCGACGCGTGGTTAGAGGAGGGGATGAAGACCTGGCTGAAATTACTACAGCCATTTGTGCCGTTTGTGACTGAAGCCGTTTGGCAAGAGCTGTATCCCCAAGAAGAACTACTGATGGGGCAAGTCTGGCCAGCAATGGAGAAGAAAGTGTAAGGATAGAAGTTATTCAGCGGCTTTTTTGGCTTCAGGTTTAGATTCAGGAGTTTCAGTTTTGGCTTCAGCTTCCGGTTTAGATTCAGGAGTTTCAGCTTCAGCTTTGGGCTCCACTGGAGCCTCTTCAACTTTTTCTTCTTCCTGAGGTTTAATGGTGACTAACATTTCCTCGGGTGTCAAAGCTAGAGTCACCAGTTTCCGATCAAACTTCAGATCCTTGACGAATAAAGAAGCTCCAATCTCAGCTAAAGAGGAAATGTCGAGAACAAATTTGTCCGGCAAGTAGGCGGGTAAGGCTTCAACTTCAAGTTCGTTATGGATTATAACCAAAACCCCATTAAGATCTTTGACGGCCGGACTGTCACCAGTGGTTTCAAAGGCAATGTTGGCGGTAACTTTTTCGGTGAGAGACACCTCGCGAAAATCAACATGCAAGGGAAGACTAGTAACCGGATGGGTTTGAACGTTAGTGATTAAAACCGGATGAGTTTTTTGGCTACCGGTTACCGCCAAATTAATCAAACCGGTGGCACCGCTTTGGGAGTAGACCAAAGAAAAGTCAGCGTGTTTGACTTGGACGGCAAAGGATTTAGTTTTGGTTCCGTAAACATTAGCGGGAATAAAACCCTGTCGACGTAAATCTCTGACCTCACGGCCGATAATTGTACGGGGTGCAGCGTTTAATCTAATTTGGGTTGCCATAAAGTGTAACTGGTTATTATCAACAGCGTATAGTAACAAATCAATTGAGGAAAGGCAAACCCAGATAAATAGTCCAGACCGCCTTTTCTGCATCCACTTTTGTCTGGTATAAAGGTAGATTAATGCAGTCCCACGTCTTGACGTGGTTCACGTGCTGGTACATAAAAAAAGAAGACGATTAGCCTTGCGCTTGTCTGATTTTCTCTTGGGGATTGGTGGTGACTAAAACGTGTTCTTCTTTGGAAGCAACCACTCTTAAGGCGACATGGTTTTGACCGGCAAAGAAAATACCTTCGCCAATCTCCGAAGACATTAATAGCCGCTTCTCACCCTCGGACAAATAGAAAGTCTTGGCCACTTGGTCAATGGCCGCGGGCGACTGCTTCATTAAAAATTGAATCGATGAATTGGTGACTATGGCTTTACCTTGGTCAGTGGTAAGGAAATCAGACACATCCTGAGTAATGGTAGTCACTCCCAAGAAATATTTACGGGCCCGTTTGGCCATACTAAAGAGGAAGCTGGCCGATTCGGGATATTTCATTAAATACCAGGCTTCGTCGACGACTAAGATTCTTTTCTTTAGATTTTTTTTAATCCGAGTCCAAATAAAGTCCAGAATGAGGAACATGGCGATGGGCCGGAGGGCGTCTTCCATTTCCTTAATCCCAAAAACAGTAAACTTGTTGTGAATATCCAGGTTGGATTGCTGGTCAAAAATACCCCGGAAAGAGCCTTTGATAAATTTCTCTAAGCGGTTGGCTAAAGTTAAAGAATCAGCCGACTCCATGCCGATTAATTGTTTGTAGAGATCTTCCATTAAGGGTGGCTGTAGTTTCTGAGTTTCGGGTTCAGGGGTAATGCCTTTGGCTTGATAGGCAGCCACCAAGGCTCGATCGAGGACGGCTTCCTCATTGGCCGACATTTGGCCAAGCATGATCTTCATTAAGGTATGGAGGGAGATGATTTTCAAGCCTAATTCATTTTCTTCGGGGTCATAGAGGGCGGATAAATCAAAGGGATTAATTTTAAAGGCCGCGTTGAAGGTGAAGTCGAGATATTCGCCATTAACGGCGGCGGTCATATCTTTGTATTCACCTTCCGGGTCGATAATGATGATTTCGGTATCAAACATTAAAGAGCGGAGACATTCAAGTTTGACGGAATAGGATTTACCAGAGCCGGATTTGGCAAAAATAACCATGTTGGCATTCTCCATGGAGAAGCGGTCAAAAATAACCAAAGAGTCGTTGTGCTCGTTAATACCATACATGATGCCGATATCTTGAGTTAATTCCGAGGAAGTAAAGGGGAAGGTGGTCGCTAAGGAGGTCGTATCCATGTTGCGTAAAACGTTGAGTTTATCGGTGCCTTGGGGAAGAGTGGTTTTGAAGCCCGGCTCCATTTGCAGGGAAGCCTTCTTGGAAACGATCAACAAAGCGCCGAGCATACTTTGAATCTGCTTACTGACGGTGGTTAATTCTTCCAGAGACGGGGAGCTAATAGTGAGGTAGAGACCGAATTGAAAAAAGCGCTCTTCGCCTTTGGCCAATTGTTCTTGAAGGATACGAGCATCTTCGAGTTTGACCTGTGTGTCAATATTCGGTAGACGGCCGCGCTTGAGATCACTCTGGATTTCGGCTTCCATTTCGGTGATCTTACGGCGCAATTCGTCCATGATGGTCTTGCCATCAACGGGAAAGATATGCATGGAAATATCCAGGGAATAATTAAAATTAATCAGAGGTGACAGCCAGTTGGCGGAGACAAAGCGGGGATAGCCGGCGACAAAGAAGGTTTGGATATAGTAATTGCCGATCTTGAGGTGGTTGAATTCAACGTCGATAGCTTCGGGGGCAATGACGTCTTGGATGGTAACCAGGCCTTGAACGAACAGCTCTTTAGCATCGGGTTTAGCGGCTGTAGCCGCCGGCGGGGACGGGATAACCTTTTTTTTCTTAAACGGTAGGGCGAGCAGCTTCATAGACAAAGTGAGACTGGATTAATTATACCAAGAAATTGCCTAAAGGGAGGGTTGATCAAGGATGCGATTAACCAAAGCGTCAGCCGCCGCATTTTGAGTTCGGGGGATAGCCGTAAAAGTGGGGGTGAGGTGAAGAAACTGTATCTTCTGGTGGACAATTAAGACCAAGTCCTTGAGGTGAGGTTGTTTGATTTTAAATCGACCGGCTAATTGGTTAACGATAAGCTGGGAATCGGAATAAAAGTTAACCGTAAAAACTGTCTGGGGAGATTCGGGAACAAACGGAGTGAGGGCGTCTAAGGCTAGAATAACGCCTTGGTATTCGGCTTCGTTGTTGGTCTGATGACCGAGAAAGCGACCACCCTGCTCGAGTATAACCCGAGTAGCGTCATAGATGAGAAAGGCGGCGGCGGCAGGACCGGGATTACTGCGAGCGGCACCGTCGGTATAAACCGATAAAGGATAGTTAATCATGAAGCGGTTTTAATTCCCTTGGGACTGACAATTAGGCGACGTTCCCTGGCTTCACCTTCAGAATAAGTGCTAACCCGAGGATCAGTTTGAAGTTTGAGGTGAACTTGGCGGCGTTCAAAGGCAGATAAGGGTGGAAGGATGATTTCCCGGCCAGATTCAACGGACTGATCGGCTGCCCGAGTGGCCAGCGCTTCGACTTGAGTTAAACGGAGTTGGCGATAAGCGTTGATATCCACCAGCACCGGTTTAAAGGTGGCTTGGCCCTGATTAGCCATCAAGTTAACCATTAATTGGAGGGCATCGATAGTCTCACCGTGGTAACCAATCAGAATACCAGAGTCGGCTTCGGCGACGGTGAGTCGAACTTCTTGACGATCAGCGACAGTTTTAGCCGTCAGCTTGACCGGTTCGATGGCAAAAAATTTCAAGAGTGACTTTAAAGCTTTAGTCGCGGTCATAAATTAAACATGGCTAGGCTGGAATCGTTTCAAGTAAATTTTAACTCGATTTAGGCCGCCCCAACCAGAGACCAAATACTGCTGAATAATACTAACGACGGTGGATACAATCCAGTAGAGGGCTAAACCGGAGGGAAAGCGGAGGGTAAAGAGGACGGTCATTAAGGGCATCATGAGGACCATCTGGTTTTGCATGGTGGTGGCCATGTCAGCCATTTGATCGGCCTTTTGATCATCAGTTTTGGTGGGGGTAGCCAAAGCCTGGACTCTAGCGGCACTGGGGTCGGCTGCCGGTAAAACCATAAGGCTTAAAAGCAGTTGAGATAGACCAGCAATGATGGGCAAAATATAGTAGTTGTCAGGTTTAGTCAGGTCAAACCAGAGGAAGGTAGGGTCAATGCCGGTGGTACCGCCGTTAAGGTAAGTGATAAAGACCCGATAAAGAGCAATGAGGATAATAAATTGAAGCAAATAGGGGAGACAGCCGGCGGCCGGATTGATTTGATGAGTTTTGAAGAGGGCCATTTGGGCTTGCTGTAGGCCTTTGGGATCACCCTTATACTTGGCTTTTAAAGCGTCGATCTCGGGTTTTAAATCGCGCATTTTGATGGCCGAACGCATGGCCGGCAGAGTTAAGGGAATGAGGACCGCTTTGATGCCGACAGTCAGGAGAATAATAGCCCAGCCTAAACTGCCGGTAAGGGTAGTCAGCCAAGTGAGTAGTTGGGCCAGGGGGGCGGTCAGAAAATCAAACATACCTAAAATAGGATCGAGTATTTAGTATTTAGGATTTAGGATTCAGGGTCAAAACAACCCTGATTGAATCAGGCCAGACTGCAGTATAACATGGAGGACTCAAGGGGTTAATCGGGTAATCGCGTTAAGGTAAGGGGTCGGGCCAACCCAACTCGCTTCTGATAACTGCCAAGGCGTGAGGATATTGGTCTGGGGTAAGTTGGTTATTTAAGACACAAGACTGTTTATTTTTTAGGCCAACACAGCCAAAACAGTCAGTACAATTAGATAGACCGGAACTGTAATAGCAGTTGGTACATAAGCTACAGTACTCTAAAAAGGCAGAGTGATAATTACTACTGCCACCACAGATTTCGTAACATAACTCCTGCCAGGTACCGCTGAGCATAGCTTGCAAATTTGATCCCGAAGCCGATCCACCACCAAATGAGGTGTCCCAGGAATCACGAGCCATGCCACTATCGTAGATATAACCGGAATTCTCAACATAATAAGAGTTAAAACCCCAATACATATCTTTACAGTTAGTAATATAGTCACCATACGGACAGTTTTCCGTTTGACGCTGCATGCTCTGGGGGACCGGGGTAGACTGCTTGAGCAAAGTAAATTGAGACAAGATTTGATCAAGCGATTGTTGCTTGACGAGCTCAAGTTGTTGATGATAGTCAGCCTGACTGAGTTGCCGATTAAAGAGACAGTATTTTTTATTAGACAGGGCGACACAGCCAAAACACGAGTCACAATTAAAACATTGATAACAATAATGGCAATCACGACATTTGGTGCAATCTTGAGAATAGGTTAGGCGATAGCAATCGAGACATTCGATGGACTCATAACAAAGTTCAGACATGCCGCAGTAAAGGCAATCAACAAGGTGCTTTCCGTTACAAAGAAAGCAATAGCTACAAGCTTGGCTACTGAGACATAAAATACAATAATGACAATTTTGGCTATAATGGGTGTAATCACAATATTCACATGCTTCAGGATTAGTGAGGCGTAGGGCTGGAACGGGGATTGATTGACGCAGTTGATGGTAACTGTCTAAAAATTTGGCCATTTAGACAACTTTGGTTAGATCAACCTGACTACGGAACTCTTCATAACATTTGAGACAATAGACAATCATGCCTTTGTCGGGATTAACTGTAGTCACCATGCTCTGACCACATTTAGCGCATAGATATTTATAGAATTGGCGCTCATTTCTCAAACTAAGACGACGCTGATGACGACAGTCAGGACAATTAGTCGGCAGAGGTAAACCCATTCTCTTATAGAAAGCTAATTCCTGAGTAATGAGCTTAAACGCTTTAGAACAAGTTTGACATTTTTGCGGCATACTTAATGAGTATGATTATACTATGGGTTCTTCAAAAGTGGGTTTTGAGGGTGGTTTAGGCAATCGCTGGCTGGAAATCAAATCAACCACCGGACCGGCTTGTTGAAGATATTGGGCAATTTCGGCCGGTGATTTGCCATAGCGTTGACGTGATAAGGTTTTGATCTGGGCGGCCAAATTTTTAGCGCTTGGTTTAACGGTTAAGGTGGTCGCTGAGAATGGTTCAGTGGTTTTACCGACGACAGAAAGCTTGGCGTAAACTTCACGGATATTAAGGTTGATTAAATCCGCCTGATTGACGCCGGGAGTGAATTCTTTGGCTAAAAAGGCCGCATCTTCGGGGCCGGTCCGAAAGGTGATAAAGGAGCCGACGTTACCGAAAACAGTTTTGCGAATGGCGGGAGTAAGCTGGTCGAGGTATTGATGAGCGATGGTAATGGCGAGATTAAATTTACGGGCTTCGGATAAGAGCTGGTTAAAGGAGTCGGTAGCAAAATGCTGAAATTCATCGACATATAAATAAAATTCCGGTCTTTGGTCTTCCGGTTGGTTAACCCGGGCCATAGTGGCTTCTTGAATCTTGGTAAGAATCATGGAGCCTAATAGAGCGGTGTTTTCTTCACCGAGTTTCCCTTTAGCAATGTTGATAACAATAATTTTGGCTTCATTCATGGCAGTGGAAAAGTCAAACGCCGACTGAGGTTGACTGACAACATGACGGATATAATCGTTGGAGATAAATTGACCTACTTGATTAATCAGGGGAATAATGGCTTCGTTGTCGAATTTCTCGTTCCAGGCAGTAAATTCGTGGGTCCAAAAATTTTTAACCACCGGGTCTTCGAGTTGAGCAATGAGTTGATGACGATAGTCAGTTTCGGTTAATAAACGGACAATATCGATGACGGTGGTGTTTCCGACTTCAACTAGAGCCAGAACGATAAAGCGGAGGACGTGTTCGAGACGACTATTCCATTGAGCCCCAAACAATTTTTTAAAAATAGCAATAAAACCGGTCACCACTTGATATTTAGCCTCAGGGGTTTCGCAGGTGAGCGGATTAAATCCCAAGGGGTGGGTAGTATCGGAGGGATTGAAATAGATAACATCATTAACGCGTTTTGGGGGAATATGGGAGAGAATATTTTCGGCCAAGTCACCATGAGGATCGATAACACAAAAGCCCTTATCAAAAAAGATATCGGAAAGGATGAGAAGTTCGATAAGTTTACTCTTACCCATGCCGGTTTTACCGACGATATAGGCGTGGCGGTTACGATCCCGGCGGTCCAAGCCGAATTCGAGGCTGGTTTCCCGATATAAAGTTTTACCAAAAATAGAGTGGTGGGGTTGGTCTAAAAATTGACCTTTTGGCAGATTCTGAGGCGGCGGGAGATAATTGGCGGCGACGTGTTCCAGGTTAGTAATATGTAATGAGGAATCGGGAAAATGGAAAATGGCGGCCAGTTCACGGGAATTTAAGATAAAGGGATTAGGAGAGAGGCTGCGGGCCATAAAGCGCTGTTTGATGGCTTCAGGTTGGGATGGAGACACCACTAGGGCATTAATGTCACTCAGACTGAGTTTATCCAGGGCTTTACTGACTAAGCCAAGATTTTCGTTGACTTCGGTAGTTGAGGGAGCAGATATGGCGACGCGAAGGTTGGCATAAAATAGTTTTGAGTCAAACTTCTGTTTGACAACTTGATAATAGTTAATCGCTTCTTTTTCAAGAAAGGGATGATGAAGAAAGCGATTCAGGTTATTTAAGGCGCCAATAATAAATGAGAATTTTTCTCGGAGAAATTGGCGCGACCAGGATTCAGAAGTAGGTTTAAGGAGTATTTGCAGACATACCCCCTCTTCATAATGTTCGAGTTTGTTAAGGACAGCAGCCAGCATCAGATAGGGGTCTGACTGAGAGGTAAAACTAGTTTTGAGGGGGAAAAATGACGATCTTTCTAAGGTGAATTCGGTAAAGACTTGTTTTTGACCATGGACTTTAATCTCCACCGCCGCTTGAGTAATTTCGACGCGATTAAATTTAGTGTAAATTAAAGGAGTAATGACCGCGGCCAATGGCTGGGGGGCAACAATTTGAAAGCTAAAATAGTTTTCCTGTAACCAGACTTCGCAACTGATAGTGTCGGTCGGCTGATGCGGATTAAGTCGAGTCTTAGCCAACTTATGTAAATCTTCAAAAAAAGCGGTGAAGATGGCGACGGAATTTTCAAGATCGAGGGGTGCTTTAAGGCGGAGCACCTGTTTCGGTTGGATCATGACGGTTTGGCCACCCCAGGTGGCATACGTAGCCATATTGTAACAGATCAGGGGAAAAACTTAGGGCAAGAGGTCGGGGCCGGGGGCAACGCCGGGGCGGCAGCGGCTGACACGTTTAAGGCAGAGCCAACCACCCTTAATCAAACCGTAGCGTCTAAAGGCTTGGTCACAGTAATGGCTGCAACTGGGGGTAAAGCGACAACTATTGGGCGGCAGACCAAAACTTAAAAGCAGGGCCAGAAAAATGGATTTGAAAGCACGATAGAGATGAAACATAGGCTAGGGAGAAGAGGAGAGGGATTTTAAATAGTCGGTAAAGGCAGCCGGGTCGATAACGTCAGAGGCAACCACTAACAACATGTCTTGAGCCGGCAAACCGGAGGCAAAGCGAATAAAACAACCGTGAAGTTGGCGTTTGAGGCGGTTGCGGGCTACGGCCGATTTGAGGACCCGGTTGGGAATGATCACGGCCAAGCGCGGCCGAGCCAAGGGATTGGGACGAGTAATCAAGGTAAAGCCAGGAAAACGCTGGGTAGCGCCGGTAAAACGAGCCGCTGGTTTGAGAGGTAAACGATTGGCCCGGGGAAGCATGAGGCCATTATAGCTTAAGCCGCCAGGCGCCGACGACTCTTAAGGCGACGGTGGTGTAAGACGGACCGACCGGGTTTGGTCTTTTGGCGAGCTCTAAAGCCATGAGTTTTTTGGTAATGGCGTTTTTTGGGTTGATAAGTACGCTTCATAAATATAATGAGCAAGGAACAAGGAACAATGAGTAATAAGTAGTATATAGGGAGAAGCAGAGGAGAACAAGAAGGCTATATGGTTCGGGTTTTTTGGGGATTGAATAATGTGGATAACTTTATTAGGCTGTGTTTCACTTGCCTTTGGTTCATCCCTGGTATTGTGGTTATAACTGCCTTAAAGGATAGGGTTATGGAAGTGAAGCAGATGTGGAAAATTGTATTTGAGGATTTACAAGTGTCGATGTCGAGCGCCACTTTTTCCAGTTGGATCAAACCGTTAAGTTTACAGGCGATGGCGGCAGTCGGGGAATCGCGACTGATTGCGGACATCGTTTGCCCATCCCCGTTTCACATTAATATTGTGGAGCAACGCTATTACGCTCAGATCAAAGATGCTTTTGATCGGGCGACAGACAAACAAACGGAACTACGCTTTAGCGTGGGCGCTACCCCAGTCAAGACAACCATCAAAACCCCCTTAGGACCACTGTTTAAAACAGCAGGTCCGAATAACGGGCTACCGACTATGGCCATGCGTCGAGTGGGGTTGCGTAAAGATTTCAATTTTGATTCCTTTGCGGTGTCCACCACCAACGAAATGGCGCATGCGGCCGCCAAGGCTGTCAAAGATCATTTTGGGGCGGCGTATAACCCCCTGTTTATTTACGGTGGGGTGGGCGTGGGTAAAACCCACTTGATGCAAGCGATTGCCCAAGCCAGACTATATGACAAGCCACAGACAACCATGATTTATTGTATGGGGGAAGAATTTACCAATGAAATCATTGACGCCATCCAGCAAAAGACAACTCGGGACTTTAAAAAGCGTTATCGGCTAGTCAAGGGCTTGTTTATTGATGATATCCAATTTATTGCCGGGAAAACGACGGTCCAGGAAGAATTTTTTCATACCTTTAATGCCATTTTGAAGGGGGGCGGCCAAGTGGTGTTAACCAGTGACAAACCACCGCAAGAAATCCCGCAGTTGGAAGCCAGACTAAAATCCCGATTTGAAGCTGGGCTGATTGTGGATATCGGCGAACCAGACTTTGAATTGAGGACGGCGATCACTTTGATCAAAGCCAAACAGCGGCAAATCCCGATCGGGATGGCAGAGGCACAACTAATCGCCGGCAACATTGAAAGCGCCCGAAAAATCGAGGGTTTTTTAGTCAAGTTGGCAACCGAAGCCCAGATTAGAAAACACGCCGTCGACAACGCCATGATTCAAGGTATGCTGGGGAAAGAGTCCCGGCCGACCGAGGGGTCAATTCCCCCGCTAAGGCCAAATGAAATTATCCGGGGGGTAGCTAAGTATTTCGATCTACCGGCCAAAGAAATTACCGGCAGTGGGCGGGCGGCGCGGTTGGTCTTGTCCAGGCACACAGCCATGTACCTAATGCGGATTGATTACAACTTACCGTTAACGGAAATCGGTTATTTGTTTTCTAATCGCGATCACACGACGGTAATGCACGCGGTGAATAAAATTACCCTGGAGTTAAAAAATTCCAGTCTGATGCGAACGACTATTGGCGACTTACGGCAGCAGCTGTATGCCAGCTATAAAGCATAAACCGTGGAGAAACCGGGGGAAAGTAGTTGAGAGAGAGTTTAACAAGTGAATAAATTGGAGGCGGCGGCGGATAAGTGAAGAACTGTCCACCATCGTCAACCCGAGTTTTCCAGGGGCTTCAACACACCAAAACAACCCGATATAGTTGAGAGCGAAAGCGGCGATTGTCCACCTATCCACAAGACTACTACTATAGACTACTAAAATAATATAAAGAAATGGAGAAAAGTATGGAAATACAAGTTTTGAAAGAAAACCTGCTAAGAGCCTTAACGATTGCGGTTAAGTTTAGCGCTCAGAAAGCCCAGTTGCCGGTGTTAGCTCACGTCTTATTGGAAGCGACCAAAACCGGCATTTACCTCGCGGCGACCGACTTGGATACCGGGATTCGGTTGAGATTTGCCGGGAAAGTGGTCATGCCAGGGTCGGTGGCCGCGCCAGCTAGGTTATTGAATGAGTACATCGGCGTGTTGCCGCTGGGGGTGGTTGAGATCAGCAGTCAAAAAGAGAAGCTGACCGTCAAAGCCAAGGGGTCGCGGGCAACAATGCAAATTCTGGCAGACAGCGAGTTCCCTACATTTAGCCAGGCGACACCAGCAGCAAAATTGGGGGAAATTAAGATGGTGGATTGGCTAGGGAGCTGGCAAAAGCTGGAAACAGCGGTGTCAAAAGACTTAACCAGGCCAGTCTTAACCGGAGTCTTGTGGGAGATGGGGGAGGGGCGACTGGTGGCAACCGACGGTTACCGCTTAAGCCTGGTGGAGAGGGAGGCGTTTAATTTTGAGGGGGCGAAAGAAAAGATCGTGGTTAACGGCAGTTTCTGGGGCATGTCGGCGAAAACCATGGCCGATTTACAGGTAGATACAGCCGAAATCTATTGGTTGAAACAAGAGAAGCAACTGCTGTTAAAAACCGACGACGTGATGATGGTGGGGAGACTGGTTGAGGGAGAATTCCCTCAGTATCAAGCCATTTTACCAAAAGGTAAAAACGTGGTGGTGACCGTGGAGCGGGAAAGTTTTTTGCAGGCGGTGCGTGGGGCAATGATTTTTGCCCGTGACAGCGCTCAAATTGTGAAATTAACCATCACCAAGCAAGCGTTAATGGTGGCAGCAGCAGCCCAGAGCGGTGGGGCGGAAACGGTGCTGGCGGCTGAGCAGGAGGGGGGCGAGTTGACGACGGCCTTTAACGGCAAGTTTTTGAGTGATTTTTTAAGCCGAGGACAAAGTGAGCAGGTGACGATGGCTTTGGATGAAGCGTTAAAACCGGGAATGTTTACCGAAGTGGGGGAGAAGCAGTATCGGCACGTGATTATGCCGATTAGGCTGCGGGAGCCGGCGGCGGGCTAAAAGGTGGGGGGGTCGGGGGGGGGGGGGGGGGGGCTTTGAGCGAGGCCACGGCTTGAGTCAGGGGGGAGGCATAATCGTTGGCCGAGGAGAGGCTGGCGGATTCACCGGCGTCAGGATTGTAGGCGACATAGAAGAGATGAATCAGTTCCTGGGTGGTGAGTTGGCGGGCGGAAAGATTCAGGTGAGTCAGTTGACGCAGGAGGTGGTCGCGCTTGGGCTCGAGAGAGCTTAAAGCTTTTTGGATGATATAGGTTTTATCATAGGGCAGTTTTTTGGGTTTGGAACTGGTGGGTAAGGGTAAGGCAGACTTGGAGGTTAAGCCGAGTTCGATGGCTGAGAAAGGAATGACAATATAGAATTTTTTGTCGAGGACGTTGCGTTCCTTGACGATGATCTCGACGAATTGGCGGTATTGTTCGATGCGAGCCCGAAGAACAGGGCTTAACTGGCGGACCTCCTGAGCCTTGAGTAGTTTCAAGTAATTGGTAATGTCTTTGCGCTGAGAGCGGATGAGGATTTGAATGGGGAAGGAGAGAGAATTTAAGAGGCCGGCGTAGACGTAGATCAAGCCGTCTTGTTCTTCTTCGGAGAGAAGATTAAAGTTGATGGCGCTAACTTTGAGGACCATGCAGGCCGAACCGTCGCGGAGAAGAACCAGATTAGAAACAACATCTTCAATATCCAGATTTTCTTGAGTGGTGGAGCGAATGGGGGTGACGGGCATGGTTAGCAACGAGCGACTAGGGCTTCGCAACTAGAAATCGATTTAATGATACTAATATACTGATTGGATTAGTGGTTTGCGAGTCGCTAGTTGCAAGTCGCGAATCACTAGCTTTGGGCTTGGATCTTAAGCGGTTGGATGACTTGTCCCCTGAGATCCAACTTGATTATAGCAAAGGTGTGGCCAGGAGCGTCGATTTCCAATTCATAAGTGCCGTTTTTTAAGGGAGTGTTGGAGGCAAATTGCCCCAGGCGGTTGGTTTTGGTGGCGCGGACCGGGAGGCCGTCGCTGGAGCGGATTTCAATGATGGCGTTTTCAACCAAGCGGCCGACCGGATCAAGCACCATGCCGATAATGGTGTTAGGGATGGTTGGCAGAGAGGGGAAAGGCAAATCGCGGCTTTCGGTGGGGGCGACGCCGGTGCTAGCGGCTGTTTGTTTGACCAAAGTGTGGAGGGGTTTTGGGGGAGCGGGGTAGAGGGTTTGGGGCCGCGGTGCCGGAGCGGGAGCAGGGTGAGTGGTTTTGGTGACGGCGGTAGGAGCGGCGGCGGGGACGACGACCATTTTGGGGACGCCGTTGGCAGGGGGAGCCACGGGGACCTCGAGGGGCTTAAGAGTCAGTGGGGGGGTGGGGGCAGTTGAGAAAAGTTTTATGGAACGAGTAATTTGATCGGCTTCAGCTTGGTCAAGAGGAGAAACCGCGCTGTCGCTTAAGGTTTGCAGATAACTGGAGAGACCGAGACGTTTTTTGGTAATGGCCATTTCGGAGAGAGTTTTCATTTCGTCGACGGTGAGGACCGAGGCGTGAGGCACAAAGGAAAAATATTGGGGTAATTCATGACCTTTACCCCAAAGATATTGGGTGGGAGCATAGATGGCTTTAAGGAAGGCATTGAGCCATTGCTCCAGCGGGCGTTCTTGAATGGGGAGGAAGGCGGCGGCAAAGCCGGAGAAGACGGCCAGAAAAATGAGAGGCCACTTTAGGAGGAAGAAGAGGTTGGTTTTGAAGAGAGCGATAGCGATACCCAAGCCGACGACAATTTGGAGGAATTGCTTTAAGGTCATATCGCCAATGAGGCGGAATTGGTAGGTAGAGATGTTTTGAGGAATAGGGTGTTGGTTCATAGGGGGTTAGATGGCAGGGACGATTAATTCAACCGCTACCTGAGTATCATCTGTTAATATACCGTTACCATAAAAATGGTAATAGGGGATGATTTTAGTGCCAGCTTTATCTTGGCGGTATTCCCACCCACCTTGAGATAGATCAAGAGATTGGAATTGAGATAAGGTAGCCTGGGGAGCGGCCGTATCGCGAACGAATAAGGCTTCGGGATGAAGATAGACATTTGGTAGAGCTAAAGTAGGGGACTTTGTGGGGACGTTGCCTAAATTAGAAGTCTGGGAGGGTGGAGGAGAAAAACTTATCTTAAGGGGTTGATTTTGGCTGTTAAGAATGATATTCATATCACCTTGAAGTTGGTGATGGTAATATACGGGGATGTCGTTGAGTTGAAAGTGGAAGGGGATAATAATTCTTTGGGCAGATTGGGGTGGTAAATTGTCCTGAGGACTAAGATTAATATAATCGGGAACATTGGAAGTTAAGAGGATGTTTTCTTGATCAAGAGTAACATTATTCAGACCGAGATCGACAGCCAGTTGTTGGGCGGCAGTAATAGCGGCAGAGACGTCGATGCCGGGTTGACTGATTAGGGGTCGAAAGTAGGAAATGGCTAAGGTGTGGTTGGCGGGGATGAGGTTTAAACTAACCTCGTTTTTAGTCCAAAGGGAGCTTGATTGGGGGTGGGGATCTAAATTGAGAGTGGTAGCCAGTTGTTGGCCAAAGAGAGAGAGGTCGGTAGGAATGATCTGGTAGGTGGGTAAGTAGGGGGGGATAGGGATGGTTGGACCAGAATAGGTAATGGTGGGTGTTTGAGTACTGGGGGTAGGAGTAGCAGGTGGGAGAGCTGGTTCCTTGGGGGTGAGGAGATAAAAAATTAAACCAATAAGGATTACTATTCCGGTGATAAAAAGAGGAAAGTATTTTTTTAGCATAAGTTAGGGAATAATGGGTACACTGGTAGCACCAGTAGCGGCATCATAACATTCAAGATCGATACATTGGCCGTATTGGACATTGGTCATATTTCCGGGGAAGAGACTACGAATGTCCGGGCGGCCACCGTCACAACGGACTTCGTAGTGTAAGTGGGGGCCAGAGCTATTGCCAGTGTTACCAGATAAGCCTAATTGGGTACCGGCAGCCAGGCTAGCCCCAGCCGCTGTACCTTCAGGAATAGTGATTTGCGACATATGAGCAAAGTATAAACGGCAATTGGATAAATTGCCGGAATTGGGGGGAGTGCCGATGTTGACGATGGCGAGGTTGCCGTAACCTTGGTTGTTCCAGCCGGCTGAGACGAGAGTCCCGGCGAAAGGTAAGATGACGGGGGCGCCTTCAGGCAGATCGATATCAATGGCCGAACCACCATTGGCATCGGTGGAAGGGTGACTTTCGGGCATATAACCATTGAAACAGACCCGACCAATGACCGGCCAGCAAACCATCCCTTGGACATTAAAAGAGACGAGTGGACCGGTATAGGCTGGACCGGGGCCACCGTGACCCGGACCGGAAACAGCATCGGGAATGCCGTCGCCATTAGTGTCAATATATTCGGCATCAATGCCATAGCTACTCAAAGAGATGGTTTGGGCGGAGGTGAGTTTGAAGGTATGAAAATGGCGCCAGACGGACAAACCAATGATAGCACCAGTGGCGGAGACGGCTATCCAGATAGCAGCGGTACCAATGGCAGCGGCGGCAATCAGACCGACTTCAGGCAAACTGAGACCGATAGCGGCTAAGCCGGAACCGGCTTTAGCGGCCAGACCTTTAAGAGCACCACCGATAGAAGTGAGTAGGGGACGGAGAGCCGTCCCGATCTGAGTAAATGCAGCTCGAACTGTCGGTAACATTTTTTCAAAGCCAACCTTGATGACGGAAAAACCGTTTTGAATAGCCGAACCTAAAGCCCTGAACTTGGCCGGTAATTGAGCCGCAGCGGTTTTATAGCCACCGGAGAAAAAAGTGCGAGTGGATTGGAAGGTTTGGGAAAGAAAACCACGAGTATTGGCCAAGAAACCGCCTGAGGGCTTGAGTGTAGGGAGGCCAAGCTGAGTTCGAACGTAGCGGAAAACGCCGGAGGGAGAAGCTTCGGGGATGTTTTCAAAGACTTTGGGAAAAAGGCGGCGAGCCCAGCTGTTTTTGGCCAGGATTTGCTGAGCGAGTTGAGGGAAATGCTGTTGGCGTTGATGGACGTCTGCTTGATAATAATGGATGGCCTCGGGACTGGTTAGGGTGTGGATTAGGTCTCGGTGGTTGATTTTACCCTCGGCAAGAGCTTGAGTAATGACCGTTTGTGCTTCGGGTCTGAGGCCATGACTGACAATATAATAAGTAGCGGTAGTAATGGAGGTGTCATCCATGGCGGCCAGATTTAGTCCATAGGGTTCGAGAAGTTGATGATGGGGAGTAAGATTTTTAGTAACCGGTCGATGATGCTGTGGTTCCCCGCTGGTGATTAGAGACAAGCTAACGGCATGGGCGACAATGGGTTCAGCCACGGCCGCATGACGGAGGGGTGGAGGGGAATGGGTGGGGAGACTGGACTGAATGACCTGAGTAACCTCATAAGCACTCAAGGATTTAAAGGCGGATTGGGTATTAATTTCGGTTTCGATGCGGGCGGCGGTAACCGAATCGAGACCTTTTTGAATGAGGGCGTCGTAAAAAGAAGAATGATGGCTATCGAGAGTGTCAATGGCTTGAATGATAGTTTTTTGAGGGTGGCCAGAACGGAGCTGATCCTGGAGATATTTAATGGTGGTTAAGGTGTCTGAAGAGGCAGTAGGCACCAAGTGCTCCAATTGGTCGGCAGCGCCGTTAGGGTCGCCTTGGGCAATTTCGGCTCTAACTTGGTTAAGAACGGCTCTTTGGGGATAGACAGCGGTTTCAAGCTCTTGCATCAGGGTACTCTGGTGAGTCAGGTTTTCACGAGCTTTTTTAACCGCTTGATTTTCGATAAGGTCTTGAGTGATGGCGGTTAGGCTTTTTTCTAACAACTGGGGATTGTTTTTTTGAGCAAAGCGAAGAGCAGTGTTTAAACGAGTGGGGCTAGCTTCAAGAATCTTGACGGTAAACTGAGTGAGAGTTTCGGGAGTCAAAGGGAGACCATGAAGAGTGAGAGCTTGACTAATAACAGAGGCAATTTCATCTTTATTAATGTAAAGATCGGGACGAGCCAGACCAGCATTAGCAGCATTGGCAATGAGAAGGGCTTGAGCTTTTTCAGCTGCGGCAATGGCAGCGGCATTGAGTTTAGCTAGAGATTCAGCGGCGTGACGTTGAGCCTCGAGGTATTTTTGGACTTGGATGGCGGCTGGACCCTTAGTTTTAGCAGCGGCTTTGGCTAAATGAGGGACAACGGCAGTAGCTTCGCCTTTTTTGGGGGCAATTTTAAGGGTTAATTGCTGGATAGAATTGAGGAGAACTGAAGCTTCGGTAGGATTAGTCAGCGAAGCTAAGTTGACTTGGAGATGTTGAGTTAGGGGATTGGAGCGAAGATTGGCGACGAAGGCTTTAGCCAGTTCTTGCCGTAGAGTGAAGGGGATGTCGATGTCGGGATCGGCTAAGAAAGCAGCTTGCTTGAGGAGGTTGGAGTAGGTATTATCGAGCTTGATTAGTTGATTAAGTTGAGTGTCTAAGTCAACGTCGGGCATAAGTCAATCATACCAGAGGTTGATGGCATGAGGGGCTCAAGTTTTGGTATGATGAAAAGAGGTTGTGAGTTGGGGACAGAGAAGATATAATATAGTTATAGGTTATTATGACTAGAATGGTCAAGGAACAAGTTGAATGGGATGATATGGTGCGAGACGCGACAATCCAACGGTTTGAATATACCTTGTTCAAAACTTAACGCATATGAATGACGCCATAAGCCATAAGCCATTAGCTATAAGCCAAAAGTCTGATCCTTTCTTAGCGGATGAGTTGGATGAGAGGAGGATTGGAGTGATGGTAAAGTTTTGGGTCGAGGGGGCAGAGGAGGCGTGGGAGATTGCACAAGCATTGGATAAAAACAAAAAGTACAGTTATGCCTTGTTTTTCTGTCATTTGGCTTTGGAAAAGCAGATTAAAGCGGTGGTGGTGCGAGTGGTCAGAAAACCGCCGATTCCGTCCCACGATCTGGTGCGACTGCTCAAGATGTTGGGAATTGAATTGAACGATAGCCAAAAGGCAGAACTTAAAGAAGTTAATTCATTTAACCTTGAGGCAAGGTATGATGATTATAAGAGGCAGTTTTACTTAAAAGCAACGAAAGAGTACACAGAGAAATGGATGAAGAAGTGCGAGGAGTATTTAATATGGCTAAAAGAAAAGATATAGACCAGGAACTGCTGGTAATGATGAAGCGCTATAAAAAAGTATTGGTGACGGCGAACATTAGGCCGGAGTTTATGGCGGTGTTTGGGTCGCAAGTTAAGGGGACCGCCAAACCATATTCAGATATTGATGTTTGTATTGTGTCGAAGGATTTGTCAGCCGACCCGGTGGATGATTACGTTAGATTGTCGATGTTGGCCGATAAGGTTGATGACCGGATCGAGCCTCACGGATTTCTACCGGAGGATTTTGACCCAACAATGGATTCACTGGCTTATGAGGTAAAGCGAACTGGGGTAGTGATATAGAGCCAAATATTTATGAATGACCAGAAAAACCATCAACCATCAAATACTAACCAACCTCAACCCCATGACCCCTTTTTAGCCGATGAGCTGGATGTGCTGGAGGCAGTGGCGAAGTTGGAGCAGAAGTACGGGAAAAAGATTTTAACCGAGGAGCAGAGGGGAAAACTTTTACAAGCCAGGAGGGGTGAAGGTGGGCAAACTGCTGAAGTCAGTGTAACAAAGATTAATCAATTAAAATCAATAGGTGGTATTGGACAGAAAGAAGCAGAGTGGTTGGTGGCAGCTTTAAGGGCTAAATTGAAGAATGACATTAGTAATAATTTAGGGAAATATAGCTGGGATAGTTTTAGTGAGAAACAAAAGCAATATGTGATTTCGTGTTATTTCCAATTAGTTTACGGGACATCGGAGTACCATTTGGCGGAATTGTTGGCTGGAGGAGGCAAGAATGCCTGAAAGATCTGAGTTGGAAGTTTTAGTACCTCAAATGAGGCGGGTGTTGCCGCCAGAATATATGGTGGGGCCGATTGGGGAGGCGATCTTGAAACCTGATTATCGAGACTTAGATCTATTTACTCCGGAGGAATCAGCAAAAATTGTGGCAGGGATGGAAAAGTATGCCGGTGGAGATATCCGTGATTTTGATTTTTTAACAGAGAAGGTGGATGTATTGGGTGATTCGAAGGTATTAACGCCGCGTATGCCCCATTTGTTATCTGATTTAGGAGTAAGCGAATTATTAACTGGATTAGCAGACCGTAAAATTAATATTGAGCAAGTAGATGTTGAGGATAAGCGTTTTAAGAGATTGTCTGGATTGTTAGTCGAGTTAGATAATTTTTTACGAAGCTCTGGAGGGCGTGGCGATTTACGTGATGAATTAAGTGGATTAAGCCTGGAAGATTTAAAGGAAATTGCGAGAATTGAATTAGTCGGAGCTGATGAACAGGCGGGGCGATTAAATTTTCAGGATCCAGAACGTGGAGCTCAAGATGTGCGGGAAGCGATTGAAAAATGGAGAGCAAGGAAAAACTTACATCGGGTGGTGACGATTCCGGCAGATTACTATCAGGCTGAAAGTGGTTTACCCGGGGGGCAGTTAATAGTGCCTGATGACATGTTTGTTCCAGGAACGCGGGTGATTAAACCCAATTTATTAGATCGACCAGTGATTGTGCGTCAGGTAAACGGAGGAGGGTTTGCAGTGGTGCCAATGGCGGAGAGACCACTGGTTAACATAAAAGATGATAAGCTTGGATACCGACGGGTAGTGGAACGGTTTCAAGTAATAGAGTTTGTCAAAAGATTAGCGCACGGCGAGGGCGATGAGCAACAGTTCTTAAGAGTATTGCAATTAGCTTTCAAGGCTGAGGGGTTAGATCAAGGGACGTTAATTAAAGCGTATCTACCAGGGATGAAAAAAGCGATTGAGTTTTATGATTACGCAACGAAGGCAACGGAAAAAGATGACATACGTGGGGCGAAGCAGTTTGTGATGAGTCCAATCGAACAGGCATCCTTGTTAGCAGTACCAGAATCAACGTTGTTATTTGATTTTGGTAAAGATAAGGCAGGGAATGAAAGGTTAGCCCCCTTTTATATTGGGGTGAATAGGGTGGTGGATTCGTTGTGGGGGGATTATGGCCGGTGGAAGAAACAGGAAGGGGAATGGTTGTTTATTCACCCATATAGTCCTAATGAACCGAAGGTACTCTCAGCCTTTCGACCTGAGTTGAGGGGGATGTTACGTCCGGTATATGTACCGGAAGAAGACCCGATGAGAATAGGTCGCACAATTGCGGCCCAAGAAATGTATACGATGCAGCCAATGATGCGGGAAGAATTGGGGGGGATTAGTTGGTATGAGCAAACCACAAATGAAATGAAAGCTTTTGTTGCCGAGAGGAATTGGAGTTTTGATGAGTTGGTGGGGATTCGGGGGGTTTTATTTGACAATGGGAGACCTTTAGTGATTTCCTCTAAGAAAATACAGGAGAAAATAGCGGAGGCGGGCGGAAACGTTAGTGCTGGAATTGAAATGATGTTGCAAACACCAATGTTTGCAACACACGTTGAAGAATTAGTAGCTGGTTGGGGATTGTCAGCTCTCTTTCAGAGAGAACGGAGGGGAGATTTGTTACTGGCGTCTGATTTTGTCAGTGAATTAGCAATAAATATGGGGATGAGGGATGCCCATACAAAGAAATATTTACTTTTACCACCTGAAACAATCCGGATGGTGCGGAATTGGCATAAAGAATTTGAATTTTGGAAAAAGGAATATGTTGATTGGATGATAATAGCCTTGAAAAGCAAGAAGGGATTTAGGGCAACTTTTAGAAATGTATTAAATCCGGATAACTCGCCAGAAATTGCCCCGATTTGTTTTAGGAATGAAACAAATGCAGACGGTAGCCTGAAAAGTATTGCACAGAAAATTGGCGAATTAGAGAGTAAAAATAAGATTGGGGAGTTAAGCGATGAAGAACTGATTTTGTGGAATAATTTAAAGAATGGAACGACATTGGTGGAGGCATTGTTGTATGGGCGAAATGAGTGGGGGTTTTCGACTGTTTTTCGTAATATGGCAAATGGACTGGTGGATTTAAGTAATAAGGCTAAAGAAGCGCGGAAGGATGGTAAAACTGGTAAAGCCGAAGGGCTAGAAAAGTTAGCTAGGGACTTAAAGGTTAAGGCATTTAAGACCTATGTGCTGGGATATAGTGATTTAGCGCCTAATGCTTTTAGACGCGGACAACAGCAGATAGGCCCGCTTTTACAGACGGTGCAGGAAGATCAGGAAATGATGGAATGGCTTGCGGATTTTAATTTTGGGCCTTTATTAGATTCAGTGGGAGACCAATCTGGGGTGAAGGATCCGATCGGGCGAACGTCTTTAACAGGATTTTCACTATGTATGAAGATGCGAGGTTCGCGCAATATTATGGTGGGTGAAGTAGATAAGCCAGGGAAATATATTACCAAATATCCTTATGTAGCGGCGGAGTTGGGATCAAGTATGTTAGCGGCGGTACCGACGTTAAATAATGCCATAAACTCAATGATTATGAATTTAGCTTTTGGGAAACCGGACCGTTTAGAGGCAATGAGTGCGGACCAATTTGGAGAGGCTTTGGCCAAGATGGTGGTGGACTGGTTATTTGTAGGAATGCGGTCACAATCAGAGACTTCACAACTATTAAAGGAAGGGATTGAGGCGTTTGTAGATAAAGCTTTGATAAATACTGCTCACCTGTCGGCTTTGGAGGGGGAAGAACTAGTAGCTAATACTTTTAGGGAAATTCATCGAGTATCTCAAGGGATGATTGACACGGCACTGATTTACCAAAAATCGTTTAGGCGTGAAAGCGTGGAAGAAAGTAAGGTTGACTTGGCTACTAAGAGAGCTGGGGTTCAATATCTATCATTTGATGGGAACGACCCGTTGGCGGTTGAAGTAATAAGAGGTGCGGGATTTGATACAAATTATCCGTCTGAGATCGCTGGCAAGAAACCGTATGTGTCGTTGGGTGATGAAGCGTTGGATTTAGCGAGCGTAGAGGTGATTGCAGGTTTTGTGGAGGGGGGTGTGAATGTGAAAGAAGTATTAAGAAAAGTATCTAGTTTTAGCGCGTATGGACACCGGGGGGCGGAAGCGTTGACAGTGATAATTATGTCAATGTTTGCACGAGATAAGCTGTTGTATTCTAAAGAGCGAGAGGATCTTTTATTATCAACTCTAAAGATTGATAGAAGTTTTTTTGAAAGAATTAAGTATATCGCAGCGGTGAAATTACTAGAAATTGAAGAAGCTGAAGGAGGTGAAGTTGTACAAGTATCTAAAGATAATGAAGAGAGTGAGGCTCCATCAGCGACTAAAGAGAATGAAGGTGGCGAGATTCCAGATTAGGGAGTAGGTGAATTGGTTAAGATACTTCAGACGAAGGCTTCTGTTCCTTACCAGTGGTTCCAATGTTGACGGGTGTAGATCTACCAAGATTGCGGAGTCTATTGTACTGGGTATGAGTCATACGTTCCCCGGTGGTACTAACGTCACTACTGGCGGCGGCATCTTTACTAACTGCTCTGCCAGCTTTGTATTTTTGCCACCAACCACCGATATTCTGGGCGGTATACGATAAGCCAACTTGAGTGGCCGCGCCACCAACCATAGCAAATGGAGCTCTGATGACCCCATAACCGCGTTTGGCGTTTTCGAAGGCCTGAGCGCCGTATTTGTCTTCTTCCACTTTTAGGAATCCCTTGACTATTTTAACCACTTCGGGTAGTAACATTATAAACCCGAGGCCAATGATGGCCTGGATGGTGCGGGGGCCAAACTCTTCAGTTTCACCTTGGTTGACCCAGGTTATACCCCTGGAGGTGATGAGGGGAGGGACGAAGCCAGTGTAGTCGGTGCCTCCACCTTCACCAAAGCCAAAACCAGCCCGTTGTTCCCCAGAAGGGGTGATGCCCATACTGGCAACTGAGTCACCTCCAGCCAGGAAAGCGCCAATGACTACCATGATGATGACGGCCGGGAAAACAGCAGCGTTGGAAATGAGATTTTTTATCCAGGAGCTAAAAGTACTGGAACCGGGGAAGGCGTTGGTGAGGAGTTGAATGGGAGCGAAGATAACACCGACAATGATACCAATGTAGGCGGAGAGGAGGCCGAAAAAGGTGCGAAACATGGCGATAAAGATGGCAATGGCGATAGCCAGGTAGAAGACGGAGTCGAGAATCCAATCAAATATACCACCGGGAAGACCAACGAGTCCTTGAACCATAGCGGAAACAGCATTAGCCGTATCGCCGGCCACTTCCATAGGGGAAATAAAATACTTAATGCCGATGCGGAAGATGCTTAAGCCAAAGAGAGCATTAGCAGCAGTGGTGAGGTCGCTGATGATGCCGGCGGCTTCCAGGATGCTTAAAGCCCCCATGCCAACGAGATAGATAAGATCAACGACAAAGCCGGCGATGGCATAGGAAAAGGTGATCAGGATAAGGGTGATGATTAGCTTGGGTAAGGCTGCCTGAATGGTGACCACGGTCTGTTGGTCGATTTGAGCCCGAAACATAATCATGAAACCGACGACTATAAAGACAATGATAAAGAGGAAATAAGAGACATTGCGAAAAGCTTTCCAGACTTGAAGGATGGGGGAAAGGGAGGAGAAACCAAGACCTTGGGCGTAAGCCTGGGGAACTAAATGAGTGTTTTTAAGGACATCAGCCAGATATTCGCCAGTAGTAGCAGGAGGAACAACGGCGATGTAACTAATACCTTGGGCTAAGACGGCCACCGCCCCTCCGTAGTGATAATTAAAAGTACCGTCGGTGTTTTCGGTGGCCTCAATGGAATAGAAAGATTGACCGACATTGGTGGTGTCGGCTCCCCAACCTTCTTTGGAGAATTTAGCCATATTGAGAGGCTGGTCATCTTCGGCGGCCTTGATGAAATCTTTCATGTTTCGAGCTTGGATTTGAGAGAGATGAGGGAAGAAGTTGGGAATGATGAGGAGAGAAATCCCGATGAGGTAGAGAATTAAATGAGAATGAGGCAGAAGTTTAGAGAGGGACATAGGGTTAAGATTTATTGTACTTTGGATTAGTCGAGCGGTGCAAGCTTAAGGATGGTTTAGGGTTGGCAATTGGCGGGGAGGGTGGGGGTAAAGATGTCAAGCCAGAGGCGGATGCCGTCGGGGAAGTTGGAGGGGAAAGGTGGGCAAGTGCCATAGCCGACTTTCCAGCGGCAGAGGAGCTGCTCCAGGTCGCCGCCGACGGTATTTAGAGTGTTGGCCAGCTGTTGGATTTGGCTGGCCATGGAGCCACCACCGCGAGCGCCCAAATAGTCGCGGGATATAGCGCCAAAAGCTGACTCGTGAGCGGCCAAGGCCATGACTAAGGCGGGATTGAGACCTGCCTGTACGGCTAGATTCTGCAGTTGTTGCCAGTCGCTCATAAAGTTGTCAAAAGCTTGGGTGCCGTGACCACCAACCCGCATTCTAGCAAAACACAAAGCCCAAAGATCAGTATCGTAATCAAGAGTACAACTGGTGTCGTGAGGATCGAGGTCCCAAGTTAGCTGGTTGGTGCTGGTGGGCGGCGGCCAGTCGTCACCAGTATTGGAAAGGCCGTCGGGACCGCGAGAAATATCTAGGTACTGCTGAGCCGGTAAAATCTGGTTGCAAAGACTAAAGTCTCCACCCGGAGCGACACTGGGAATGGTCGGAGGGGCGGTGGTGGGCACGGGGCGACGAGGCGGCTCAGGACTGGGAGTGGTTTGAAGGGGTTGAGCACACCATTGACGATCGCCAAGCGCCCCAACTTCCTCAGCGATGGCATTAATAAAATAGGCACTTAGAGGTGGGCTTTTATCTAAAAGGTCATCTAGATAACAGGTTTTATCTTTATAGTCGCGGTCCCACCAGGTGAAGAGGAGATTGTTACTTTCGAGCCGATTAAGAGCTGGCGGATTGGCACCATCAAAGAGCACCGGTTGTCTCTCTTGGCTACCGCCGGCGGCTTCGGCTTCTTCGACTGTCTGGTCTTCGTCTTCATCGTCGGGGCTAGAAGTGACAAATTCGTTTTGGGCGTGGTCAGTGCCTCGGCTGGTAAAGCTAGTTGCCACCTGCTGTTCGACGGGAAGAGTGGGGAAAACATCGGGCATCCAGAAAGCCTTATTTTGAGCTAAATCGCTATCATAAGTCATGAGGTCGATTTTTTTGGTTTCACCGGGAACAACGAACCAGGCGCCGTAAAGGGGAATGGCTTGATCACCGACAAAGCGGGGACCGCTTAAAACTTCAGCAATTAGACCAAAAAGTGAGGCGCCCAAGCCACCGGGTGGTTCAAAGCCGGCACCGGAGGGTTGGACCGATTGAGGACCGGGGCAACTATTACTGGAAATACAGGGAGAGAAGGAGTTAATCCGGGCGATAACCCAGGGGTAATCGGGGCTGTCATTAAGGTTGCTGATACACTCTGGCTTAATGAGGTTACAGGTATTGGTGTTGAGATCGAAAGGTTGGTTAAGGTCCTGCCAGATTCGGTCCAGCTCTTCTTCTGAATCTTCAGGCATGAGCATCAACTGCATTTCCAGTTTGGCACCTTCATTGGCGGCACTGGCCAAGCCGGGGAACCAGAAGCGGGTGATGCTGCCCTTGAGGTTGTCAAAGCGCACCGAGAGATTAGGATCGATGTAGACGCAGCCAAACAAATTGGTAAGGGATTCATTGGGGGCAAAGACAACATAGCCAGGTAGAAGGGTTTTTAAGAGTTGGATCCCCCAAACCAGTTTCAAATCTTCGGGGCTCATTTCCTCGACTGCTTCCTCATAAGTGTCGGGGAGTTTTTGACAAAGGTCGAGGTTACTGGTGGATTCGTTAAGGTAGTAAACGTGAGCGCACCATTCTTCGGGTAAGCGAGCTTGGCCACGGTTGGCGCAAGGGATAACGATATCGTCACAAATACGCTTGATTTCGGTGTAACGCATGGGGTAAGTACTTAAGTCCTCGGTCGGGTTGCCGGTACGCATAAAGTTGGGGAAAGTGGTGTCACCCTCGACGTTTATTTGCTCTTGGAAAAAGGCAGCGCAGTCGGTGTAGTTGTCATAACCTAAATAAATACAGGCGGCGACAAAAGAAGCCGGATCGTACCAGGAGTCAGAGGCAGTCAGGCGCTTATTAGCGGGGGAGTTTTGCTGAAAATATTTTTCTTCAAGATTTTTACTGAGAGTGAAGTTTTTTAGATATTGGCTGTCACCACTGGAATTAGCCGTGCCATGACCACCCGTCAGATCCGGGGGGCGGCCTTGGATCATTTCGTTGGTCAACCATTGGTTGCTGGCACAGGTGACTTGGGCGTGAGTGATGTAGTTTTGATAGGCAGCCCCTTCGGGGTCTTGAGTATGGTTAAAGCTGCAATGCTTGTTGGGATCAGAAAAGAGAACCGAAAAAGGGCCTTTAAATTCCGGGGGATCGGTACAAGAAACCTGGGCATTGATGACATGGGGGAGGAAGAGACCGAAAACAAAACTAAAACTGATCAAGGCAATGAGCAGGCTGAGGCGGGTCATAAAGTCGGTAGGTCAAAGCGCAAGAGACTATCGAGGCCAGTGAAGTCACTGACGAAAACCAGAATAAACCAGGCGAGAATGGCTAGAACTAAGCCGCCGACCGCGAGAGTTAAAGTTTGTTTGCCAGCCTCGGTGCCTTTGGGATCACCGCCGGAAGTGAGGATTTTAATACCACCCCAGATGAGCATGAGAAAGAGAGCGAGGCCGATAACGGGGATGACAATTTTAAGCAGGTTTTGAAAGAGGCAGGTGATGCCGGCTAGGGTGGCGACGTCGTCTTCTTGACATTGAGCGGACCAGGGAGTGCCGATAGAGCCTTGGGCTTGGATGGAAGGAGCAAGAATCAAGAATACAGAATTAAGAATTAAGGCTAGCGACAAGCGTAGGAGAAACAATCGCATATATAGATCTATTGTAGCAAAGAAAGGGAGGGTGAGTTTTTAGTAGGCGGTGGGAATGGTGGCGCCGGGACCTAGAACATCGACCCCAAAGAAGTAGGAAACGAGGTTCATGATAGCCCAAGCGGCGGCAACGATGGCTAAGCCGATGAGGGCATTGGTGATGCGCCCGCGAGCTTCTTCGACTTTACCCTTATCACCACCAGAAGTAATCCACTGGACGCCACCCCAAACCAAAAAGACAAAGACGGCGATAGCGGCGACCATTAAGGCAACGGAAACAGCCCGGCTAATGAGCAAACCGACGTCGGTAATCTGCATACCGGGCGGCTGAGGGACACCGACTGAACCGGATTGGGCATAGACTTTCGCTACGAGACTCATATTGACTCCTCTTGGTTGTTGTTATGGCTAATTATCTATTTTAGGATTAACGTTCAGGCTTTGTCAATTATTGGGCAATATTTAAGCCAAAGAAAAAGTCGAGGAGGAGGAAAATAGCCCAAGCGGCAGCAACGATGGCCAGGCCGATAACGGCGTTGGTAATGCGGGTTCGGGCTTCTTCGACCTTGCCTTTATCACCACCAGCCATAACCCAGTTTAAACCACCCCAAACCAGGAAAAGAAAGGCGGCGAGGCCAGCCACGGTTAGGAGAGCGCCGACAATAGCGGAAACATAAACGCCAAGGTCTTGTTGGATGTCAAAAGTAGAGATAGATTCGATTTGATCGAGAATGGGGAGGTTAATTTGGTAGAGCATAAATTTTAAGTTAGACGTCGAGACTGGGATTTAAGAGGTCAAAACCGAAAACAAATTGGAGGAAGAGAGCGACGGCGACGGTAGCCAGGAGGACAGCCATACCGATAATGGCGTTGGTAATGCGACCTTTGGCGGCTTCGACTTTGGCCTTATCGTCACCAGCAGTGATCCAAGCAAAACCACCCCAGGCTATAAAGAGGAGCAGGGCTAAGCCACCGACCATGACGACGGCTTGGAAAAGTCGGGCGACAAGGTTGGCCACCGCCACGTCCCCGGCGGCAGATTCACCACCTAAAATTTCATCAATGACGGGGTTAAAGATAGGCATAAATAGTTTGAACTAGGTCAAGTTACCTAATAATTCAGCAGGGTTGAGGATGTCGATGCCTAAGACTTGGCCGACAATCCAGGTAATGCCATAGGCGGCCACGACCACAATCATGCCAATGACACCGTTAGTCATCATACTTTGGGCTTTTTCGACTTTGCCTTTGTCGCCACCGGCGGTGACCCAACCTAAACCGCCGATGATGAAGTAAATTAAGAAAGCCAGACCGGCAACAATGGTCAAAAATCCAACCACCATAGTCAGCAGTTTTTCAATGGTGACAGAAGCGGGTTCGATAGCGTTGGCTTCCGGACAAAAAGCGCCATAGCACTCGACGGATTCGAGGGTTTCATCTGCATAAGCTGGCGGGATTAAGGTTAGTCGCATGTGCCTGGTCCGTAAATAGTAGGGCTTAAGATGGCGGTGGGGTCGTCGAGGAGGAGCTCACCGATAATAATGGCGAGAGTGAAAGAAATGACCATAATCACCAGACCGATGAGGCTGAGGTAGATTTTTTGCCAAGCGACAACGGTTTGTTTGGGATCGCCACTGGAGGCGATATACAGATAGCCGGCGATGATCAAGTTGATAAAGGCAAATAAACCGGCGGCGACAATCAGGAGTTTAATAATGTTGGAAAAGAAGAGGGTGGGGCCGCTGGCGCAGAGATCACCTAAACTTGGGGAGTAGGGGGAATCAATATTGCCGAACATCGAGTCGGCAGCACCCCCATCAGTTTGGGCGTAGACGGGCGGGATTAGGTTCATAGACTAATTTGAGTTTACAGGATGTCGAGGCCAGTGAGAATTTCAATAGCTTGAATGATCCAGTAACTGGCGAAAACGACAATAAAACCAATTATAGCATTGGTGATGATCTGTTTACCCTGGTCCAGGTTATGCTGGTTGCCGGCCGAGGCAATGACCATAAAGCCGCCGATTAAGAGATAGATAAAGAGAATCAGACCCAGAATCACATAGACGTTGGGGAGAATTTTGGAGATCAGTTCGGTGACCGGCCTTTGGGCGTATTGGTTGATGGGATGGTTACCAAAAAAGAGTTCTTGTAAATCCATAGGATAAGTATCCAATATATTGTATCTAGTATCCAGCGGGAATAGAAGAGACGGGGTGGGTGAGTATAATAGTGATTAGAGAGGGGAGGCAGGAGACATGAGACATGATTTAGCTGCAGAAGAGCAACTAATCCATAGACTTATGGTGGGGGAGGCTGGGGCGCTGCGGGAGTTTTACCGGGAGCAGGCACCAAGATTGCTTAAATGGCTTAGCAGCCGAGTGAAGAATGATGAGGATGCCCAGGAGTTAGTCCATGACACTTTTTTGCATTTAATTGACAGTCTGCCCGTGTTTCGGAGTCGCTCGAGTTTAACTACCTACTTGTATGGGATTGCCAAGCATGAGGTGGCCGATTACTGGCGGAAAAAGTACGCCAAAAAAGCAATTTTGACAGTCCCGTTTGTGGACCAAATCTATACCGAGCGGGTCTACTCGGCTAAAAAAACAGCGGCCAGGGTGGAGCAGGCTTACCGGCAGCTGCTACCTCAGGAAAGATGGATGTTGGTGTGGAAGTACGAGGAAGCCAGGTCGGTAGCCGAGATTGCCAGGCGTCTGGGAATCAGCCTCAAAGCGGCGGAATCGAGATTGTTTCGGGCCAGATTGGCGTTTCAGAAAGCTTATGGAGACTGAAGAAGACCGGTTTTTGGCGGAGTTGGAAGCAAGATTAAAGCAGAATCGACGCATGGTGGAGCGGAGCTGGCTGCCTAAAGTTTTGTATCCATTGGCCAGTTACTTGGCTTTTCACCATTTCCGGGTGTTGTTTTTAACTTCATTCGGTTTGACAGTCATCCTGTTTTGGGGGTGGTTTGAGGAAATCATGGCTCTCAGCAAAAGACTGTTTCTGTATCCATGATTAGTATCAAGTATTAAGAATTAAGAATTAAGGGATAGAATGCAAGGACAGAAAATAAAATCATTTACTGACTTGAAGGCTTGGCAAAAGGGCCATGAATTGGTGTTGGGAGTATATCGAGAGACAAAGTGTTTTCCTCACGATGAGCAGTTTGGCTTAACAAGTCAGGTTAGGCGGGCTTGTGTGTCAATAACCTCAAATATAGCCGAGGGATTTAGTAGAAAGTCAGTAAAAGAGAAGGGTCAGTTTTACGCAATGGCTTTAGGATCTTTGACCGAAACGCAGAATCAATTGTTAATTTCGAGAGATTTAGGATATATATCTAAGGATAAATTCGCTAGGTTAGCAGCAGTTACAGTTGAAGTAAGTAAATTGATAAATGGATTAATAAAGGGAGTTAAAAAACTTAATACTTAATACTTGATTCTAAATACTATGTCACAGCGAAGCGTGACCATGATTTCTTTAGGTTACTGGTTTTCGGCTTATACCTTAGGGCTGTTGTTACATCCTTATAAAACGGTGCGGGAGCTGGTCAGGCGACCGGTATTTGGACCATTGGTGACGGCGCCACTGGTGATCTGGGGGGTATGTTGGCTGACAACGATGATAGGCTTGAGATTTGGCTGGGTAGTCTTGTGGATATTGGGGTTAGAGGCGACGCCACGGTTTATTCACATCCTGGCCTTTTTATGGTGGTGGCTGACAAACTTTTTGCTTTTGTGGCAAATGGTGGTGGCTTATTTGTGGGTGAGGTTTAAAGTAGCGACTGGCAACTAGCGACTCGAGTCTAGAGGGTGTGGGGAGGGAATGGATTGGGATGAGATTGCGACCAAGGGGTGATGGAAATTCCGAGATATTGGCGGCTAAGGGAGTTTTTGATAAATCAGCAATATATGGGAGAAGTGGTGCAGTTGATGATGGAGCATCCTGGTTGGGGTTGGGCGCAAGCGGTATATGTGGTCAAGAACTTCGAGCAATTAGAGCAATCGATGCAGATACCTTTGACGGTGAATGAATTGACGGCAAATAGCGACTAAAGTTGGTTATGATTCAAGTGGTACTGGTGGATAAGAAAGGAAAAGAGCTGGGATTAATGGAGAAACTGGGGGCGCACCAAAATCCAGGACGATTGCATAAGGCAGTGAGTGTGGTGCTCTATAAAAAGACAGGTAAGAGGGTGGAAGTGTTACTTCAGAAAAGGGCCAAGGCCAAGCTTTTATGGCCGGGGTATTGGGCCAATACGGTGTGTACCCATCCATTGCCGGGAGAAAGTAACTTGGATGGTGCGGTGAGACGGCTTAGAGAAGAAGTGGGGATAGTGATAAAAGCAGAAGCTTTGCGGGAGTTATACAGCTTTTATTACCAAGCGGATTATAACCAGAATTTGAGTGAACATGAGCTAGATGCAGTGGTGGTGGGAGAATACAATGGTAAATATCTTGGAAATCTAGAGGAAGTAGATGATTTAAGGTGGCTTGAGTGGCGGGATCTAATGCACGAGATGGTTGAAAAACCGGATTGCTTCACACCCTGGTTTAAAACCTTAGTAAAGGAAAAACGCTTTCAGCGGGAGTTAAACGTATGAGTGGTTGTGGGGCTGAAACGAAGGAAGTGTTGCGGTATGAAGATTTTGGTCCGACTATAAGGGATCGTGATACTCGGACTTGGGGATTACAAGTGCTGATATACGATCGAAGGTCAGATACTATATTCGTTTGGGCGGATCCAGATACGGAAAATCGAGGTGAGGTACATGTATTTGAAGGAAAAGTGTTTTTGAAAGATATGGGATTAAAAGGATTAAATAGTGTCAGTGGTGGAAAAAAGGAAAATGAGAATTGGAGGCAAGTTGGTCTGAGGGAGATGGGGAAGGAATTGGGTATAGAAGGATTGGGGGAATTGACTGTTTTGGAAGATTTACCGTTATTTACTAGTTTTCAGCAAAGGGTTATTGATAACAAATTACAGGGATCAGTGTTGGCTACGGTAGTTGGAGTCTATGAGCCGACTGAGGAAGAAAGATTAAGATTAAGAGGAAAAGGTGAGTTTATTGAGCGAGAAAAGTTGTTGGCGATGGCCGGGAATGATGAGTCTGGGGTTTTAAGACCGGCATTCAAAATGGCCTTACTTATGAGTGAGTTTTATAAGCCTGAATCGCAAGCGGGACTGGAAATGCTAGTAAGTGATTATAATTTAATGATTTTGTCTGGGGTTATTGCACATTGTGGTCAGGAAGATATTCCGTTAACAATGGGGGTATTTAGTAGGCATTATGGCTAAAAAACCATTAGTCCTAGTTAAATTGGGGGGGTCGCTGATCACCAATAAGAGCAAGCCTTTCACGCTGCAGCGGGAGGCTTTGGTGAATGTGGTGAAACAGTTGAAGCAAGCCCATAATGAAGGTTTGCGGTTGGTGGTAGGTCACGGGCACGGTAGTTTTGCCCACGTACCGGCAGAGAAATATAGGACGATGCAGGGGAAAATCAACGACGAGAGTGTTTACGGAGCGGCGGTGGTGGAGGACGTGGCCTGTCAAATGAACCGGATCGTGGTCTCGGAAATGCTGAAACAAAATATTCCGGCGGTGACGCAACAACCAGCCAGTAGTGTCGTGCTTAACGGTAAAGGAGTGGAGAAAGTTATGGTGAAAGGAGTGATGGCTTTACTGGCGGGAGGCTTTGTGCCGGTGGTGTATGGGGATGTATTGTTTAAGACTGACGGTAATTTTACGATTTGGTCAACAGAGAAAGTGTTAAATTTTTTAGCTTTACAATTAAGAAATGAAGGACATCAGGTGAATAAAGTAATTCACTGCGGCGAGACGGATGGATTTTTAAAGGCCGGACAGGTGGTAGAGGAGATAAGGCCAGAAACATATGAAGGAATGAAAACAGCCTTGGTAAAGGCCAAAGGATTTGATGTGACCGGAGGGATGGAGCATAAAGTTGAAGCTGCCCTGGATTTAGCGAAAAGAGGGATTGATTCTTATATAGTGGGTAATAATCACGGGGGCAATTTGTATCGAGCGATGGTGGGGAAAGAATTTATCGGCACTAGGATTACGGCATGAGTAAACCACCGTTACAGCATGTTGCTATCATTATGGATGGGAATCGGCGGTGGGCGAAAGCCAGAAACTTGCCGGTGGCGGCTGGGCACAAAAAGGTGGTAGCCGAGCGAGTGGAGGAACTAATTGAACGGGCAGCAACAGTTGGGGTTGGCTATATCACGTTTTGGGCCTTTAGCACCGAGAATTGGGGACGGGAAGGAAGAGAAGTGAAGGCGATTATGCAACTTTTCCGGTGGGCTTTTGCTCATCGAGCCCAGCGCTTGGTAAATAAAGGAGCTAGGTTAAGAGTGATTGGGGACATCACCCGGTTTGACCAGGATATTCAGGACAAGATGAAGCAATATATGGAGGAATCTGAGGATAATGACAAGATTACGGTGACGTTTGCCTTGAATTACGGAGGTCGAGATGAAATGGTGAGGGCGGTGAATAAATTAATACACGCTGGGAGGGAAATTACTCAAGACGTATTTAGCCAACAACTGGACACGGCGGGGATGCCGGACCCGGACTTGATTATTCGAACCGGGGGGGAAATGCGGTTGTCGGGATTTATGTTGTGGCAGGCGGAGTACAGCGAACTTTACCTTACTCAAACGTTGATGCCGGATTTTGGGGCCAGGGAATTGGATTTAGCCTTAGAAGAATATGGCAGAAGGCAAAGGCGGCGGGGAAAGTAGTCACGAGTTTCGCACCTGGATTACTTAATGTAGACTCATAGTGTTACAAATTACTGCCCCACTAT
>Ga0154763_145_pt2 | contig 65852 bp, 73 predicted proteins | sample Rifle2008BG16ft_FD_105771 | JGI IMG/M metagenome (GOLD analysis project Ga0154763, IMG submission 105771) | Microgenomates group bacterium RBG_16_45_19
CCAAGCCGGGAACCCGCTTAAGAGTCTGGCCGTTTTTAAGCCTGACGGTGGTGATGATGACTATCTTGGTGGCTAGGTTAACTCAATTAACAGTCGTCGAGGGGGCTTATCAACGCTCGGCGGCGGATGAGAACCGCTTGGTGGGAGTGCGGTTAATGGCGCCGCGGGGAGTCCTGCTGGACCGCCGCGGTCAAACTTTGGTGCGCAACGTCCCGTTTTACAAACGCCAGGTACCGGGAACGACCGTCCATGAAGCCAAATTTGAACCATTGACTAAAGATGAGGTGATTAAGTTAGCTTTGGCCGGCAGCGGGGAAAGAGTGGTGTCGGATATCACTCGGGAATATATTTGCGGCCGGGCTTGTGCGTCGGTATTGGGGTATACCGGGGAAGTGACCAAAACCGAGTTAAATGAGTTAGGCCGGGAGTATGCCTTGGGTGATAGTTTGGGTAAAGCCGGATTAGAAAAGGTTTATGAACGGCGCTTAAGAGGCCTGCCCGGTATGGATATTTGGGAAGTGGGAGCGGATGGCCAAATTGTCCGGGCCATCGGTCAAACTACCTCACAGGCCGGTCAAGATGTCCAACTGACTTTGGATAGGGGTTTACAGGATAAGTTATATCAAGCCTTGGCGGGGTATAAAGGGGCAGTGGTGGCCCAAGTGCCGCAAACAGGTGAAGTCTTGGCTTTGGTTAGTACCCCGGCGTTTGATCCAAACCAAATTGCCGTTTCTTTAACCGAAGCGGATGAACCCTTTTTTAACCGGGCTTTAGGCGGCGCCTATCCGCCGGGGAGTGTCTTTAAAATCGTGACGGCCGTAGCGGCTTTAGAATCGGGCGCGATTAACCGGGAGACACTCTTGGAGGACAGCGGCGAAATTGTGATTGGCCCGTATCGCTATGGGAATTGGTTGTTTGAACAATACGGCCGGACCGAAGGCTCAATCAACCTGGTCAGAGCCATACAGCGGTCAAATGATGTCTTTTTCTACCAGGCGGGTGAGCGGACCACGGCCGAAAAGATAGCCGAATGGGCCCGGCTGTTTGGTTTTGATTCGGCTTACGAGCTGGCCGGTTTTGGCGCGGTCGCTGGAACCATACCCGATCCGGCCTGGAAAGAGAAAGTGAAGGGAGAACGGTGGTTTTTGGGGAATACTTATCATATGGCTATTGGCCAAGGTGATGTCTTGGTCACCCCACTCCAGATCAACCGGATGATGGGAGCGATCGCCGCCAATGGGGTGTTATGCCCGGTGGTGTTGGCGAAAGATGAGGGGCAGGGAAGCGGGTGTCAACAACTAAATTTGGCACCAAGCACCCTGGAGATTATCAAGGAAGGTTTAACTCTGGCTTGCCAACCCGGAGGTACGGGGGTGCCTTTCTTTGATAGTACCATTAAAGTCGCTTGTAAAACCGGGACTGCCCAACAAGGGAGTGAAGCCGCTTTGCCTCATGCCTGGTTTACGGTTTACGCCCCAGCAGAGAACCCGTCAATCGTCTTGACGGTGATGTTGGAACATGCCGGTCAGGGGAGTGAAGTGGCAGCCCCGATCGCCAAAATAGCCTTGGACTACTGGTGGCAAACCGAGGGTAACCCAGTGAGTACAAGTGATTGACGAGCAGGTTAAACTAAAGTCTAATTGACCAATGGAGGTTTGATGAAATTAGTCATTGTCGAATCGCCAACTAAAGCCAAAACCCTGGGCCGCTATTTGGGGGATCGGTTTACCATCAAGGCCAGTATGGGCCACCTGATTGATTTACCTAAAAGCCAACTGGGAGTGGATGTGAAACATCAGTTTAAGCCGGTATATGAGGTAGGTAAGGGTAAAGGGAAAATCCTCAAAACCTTGCAGCAAGTAGCCAAGAAAGCCGAGTTAGTTTACTTAGCCACTGATCCGGATCGAGAAGGGGAGGCCATTGCCTGGCATATCAAGCAGCAACTGAAACTGAAGCGAGCGGCCGATTTTAAGCGGGTAACCTTCCACGAAATTACCAAAGAAGCGATCGAGGCAGCCATCGCCCAGCCGGGTAAAATCAACCAAGCTTTAGTCGATGCCCAGCAGGCCCGGCGAGTAGTAGACCGCTTAGTTGGGTACAATTTGTCTCCGGTATTATGGAAGAAAGTCAGGCGAGGTTTATCGGCTGGACGGGTCCAAAGTGTGGCGGTTAAGTTGATGGTGGAGCGGGAAAAAGAGATTAAAGCCTTTAAACCTCAAGAGTATTGGCAGATATTAGTTAAGCTTCAAACTAAAAGGCTTCAACCAAAGGCTGACTTTATAGCCGAATTGTATGAAGTGGCGGGGAAAAAGGTAGATATCAGGAAACAGGAAACAGGAAACAGGAAACAAGAGCAACTGATAATATATTTAGATTCAGAGGCAGGGGTAAAACCAATCGTCGCTGACTTGAAAAAGGCGATTTATCAGGTGGAGACGGTAGAGCGGAAAGAACGAGTTAGCCGGCCTTACCCGCCATATACCACCTCAACCCTACAGCAGGCGGCGGCGAACGTGTTAGGTTTTTCGGGTAAGCAGACGATGAGACTGGCTCAAGACCTCTACGAAGCCGGTCTGATTACCTACCACCGAACCGATTCACTGACGCTAGCGCAAGCGGCGGTAGCTGAGACCCGCCGCTATATTGCGGAGACTTTTGGGAAAGCCTATTTACCGGAAAAAGCGGTATTTTATAAAACCACGGCCAAGAATGCCCAGGAAGCTCACGAAGCCATCAGACCGACCGTCGTTACCCGAGTGGAACTCAAAGATGAGACCAATGGGTTTACATCCAATCATCAAAAATTGTACCGCTTAATCTGGCGGCGGCTGTTAGCCTGTCAAATGATGGCAGCCGTCTATGACGCCACGTCCGTGACGGTTTTAGCTTCGGGGGCAAAGGGGACGACTTATCGCTTGAAGGCCAATGGGTCGATTATTAAGTTTGACGGCTGGCGAAAAGTCTATGAGCTTAAAACGGATGAGACCCGATTGCCGGATTTGGTAATGGGGGAAAAGCTAAAATATCTGGATTTGACCAGTGAGCAGAAGTTTACTCAACCACCGCCTCGATATAATGACGCGTCGTTAGTCAAAGAACTAGAAAAACGGGGGATCGGCCGGCCGTCGACTTATGCACCAATCATCTCGACGATTATATATCGGGGTTACGTGGAACGGCTGGAGAAACGCTTTGTGCCGACGCCAGTAGGAGAGACGGTGACCGGATTTTTGGATAAGAACTTTAAAGTGATTATGGATTATGACTTTACCGCCGAGATGGAGGAGGATTTGGACCGGATTGCCCGGGGAGAGAAAGACTGGACGAAAGTCATGGCCGAGTTTTATCGACCGTTTGCCAAACAGGTTAAAACGGTTGAGCGCGAAGCCAAGCGGGCAGCCATTCCGGTGGAGGAAACCGGAGAAAAGTGTCCCGAGTGTACCAGTGGCCGGCTGGTGATTCGGTCCGGACGGTTCGGCAAGTTTTTAAGCTGCAGCCGGTTTCCGGAGTGTAAATATACCGCCTCATACACCCAGAAATTGGAGGGTTTCGCCTGTCCTAAGTGCGGCGGCGAAGTAGTCTTGAAGCGGACGCGCAAAGGACGGAGTTTTTGGGGTTGCGGCAATTATCCCAAGTGTGATTATGCCAGCTGGCAGGACCCCCGACAAAAAAAAGAATAAGGGTTTTGGGAGCGTAGTTTTATATGGTAGAGTGAAGCGATGAAGAAGGGGCGAAAGACGAAGCGATTACCGACGTGGCAGGTGGTGAAGCTAGAGGGAACCCTCCAAACTTATGATGAACGGAAAGTGATCGATGCCATTTTCCTGGCGGCACAGGAAGCCGGCGGGACCGACGAGGCTAGGGCTCAGGCATTAGGACATCAGGTCACGACTTATTTAATCCAGCAGTTTGGCCGGCAAAAACAAATTTCCACCCGGGATATTGGGGACGCAGTCGAGCGGGTCTTGATCGAGAACCGCCAAGTCCAAACCGCCAAGGTCTACATTCTCAATCGGGATAAAAAACGGGAGGAATACGAAGCCAAAATCCGGTTGGGGGTCAAAGACGATCTGGGTTTGAGTTTGAACAGTTTGGTGGTGATGAAACATAAATACCTACTTAAGCGACGGGGTGAGCTGGAAACCCCCAAAGAAGCTTTGACCCGGGTGGCTCGGTGTTTAGCTCAGGCTGAAAGTACGCCCAAACGGCAGCAGCAGTGGGGGGAAGCGTTTCTCACGGTGATGCTCAACCGGCAAATGTTGCCGGCCGGGCGGACCTTAGCTAATGCCGGGACGATCAACAATCAGTTGGCCAATTGCTTTGTCATGCCTTTTCCGGATGATATCGAGGGGATTTTTGAAGTGGTCAAGGAGTCGTCGATTCTGAAGAAAAACGGTGGGGCGGTCGGTTTTTCCTTTTCCAAGGTCAGACCCAAGGGGGACGTAGTCCACACCACCAGCGGTGGAGCGGCCGGACCGGTGGCTTTAATGGGGATTTTGGATCATGCCAGTCACATCTTCTTGCAAGCCGGCGGCCGGCGCTCGGGGAATATGGTCACTTTGGCGGTTGACCATCCGGACGTCTTTGAATTTATAAGCTGTAAGGAATCGGGGACTAACCTACCGAATATTAATTATTCTTTGGAAGTGTCGGAAGCCTTTATGCAAGCTTGGGAGACGGACGGAGACTGGCGCCTAGTAAATCCCCGTAACGGTCAAGTGGTGCAAACTGTCTCGGCCCGGTCAGTGTTGGAGCAGGCCGCCCGCTTGGCTTGGCGTCGGGGTGACCCGGGAGTCATTTTTATTGACGAGATCAACAAGTATAATCCCACCCCTAAAGTGGGCCGCTTAAACACGGTTAATTTATGCGGGGAGCAACCATTGTTGGATTACGAAGCTTGCAACTTAGGTTCAATTAATTTAGGGGTACATCTGAAAGCGTTAAAGGGCAAACAAAGCACCATTGGTGACTACACCATCGATTGGCCACTCTTAGAAAAATCAACTCGGGTGGGGATCCGCCTCCTGGATAACGTGGTAACAGTCTGCGGCTACCCCCTGCCCCAGATTGAGGCGACGGTCAAAGCCAATCGTAAAATCGGCTTAGGGGTGATGGGCTGGGCGGATATGCTGATCCGCTTGGGGATACCCTACAGCAGCGTGGAGGCGCGGCGTTTGGCTTTAAAAGTAATGCGGTTTATTCAGCAAGCGGCTTGGTCGGAGAGTGAGAAGTTAGGTAAAGAAAAGGGGAGTTTCCCTAATTTCAAGGGTAGCTTGTGGGAAAAACGGGGTTATAAGCAGTTTCGCAACGCCACCACGACCACGATTGCCCCGACCGGATCATTGGCCATGGTGGCCGGAGCCAGCGGGGGGATTGAGCCGTTATTTGCCTTGGCGTTTTACCGCAAAGCCATGGGCAGTTATGAACTACCGGAAGTCAATCAGGATCTAGTCATGGCCTTAAAGCGCCATAACGGCACTTATACCCCGGATCTGTTAATGCAGATTGCCAGGACCGGTTCGATTCAAACCATCGAGCGAGTCCCGGAAAAGATTAAGCGGGTATTTGAAACGGCCATGGATATTAGTGCCGAGGATCATGTCTTGATGCAGGCGGCCTTTCAGAAATTTACCGATAATGCCGTCAGTAAAACTATTAATCTACCGGCTCAGGCTTCGGTGGAAGCGGTTATTGAAGGGTTTAATTTGGCTTGGAAATCTAAATGCAAAGGCATCACTATCTATCGCAATAAGTCCCGCGAGGTGCAAGTCTTGAATGTTGGTCAGGCAGAACCAGTTAAGGAAGATCCGGGATCTCAGCTGAGCGGACAATGCCCCAACTGTGGGGGGAAATTAATGATGGTGGAAGGCTGTGCCACCTGCCAAAACTGCGACTATTCAGCTTGTTCCTTATGAACATTTCCCGTCGCTTAAATCAAGTCCCGGCCTCGCCTATCCGTAAACTGGTACCGTTGGCCGACGCCGCCAAAAAGCGAGGGACTCATGTCATCCATCTCAATATCGGTGACCCGGATATTGAGACGCCCAGGGTTATGACCGACCGGCTGAGACAATGGCAGGGTGGCATACCCTATGCTCACAGCCAAGGGGATGCCGAACTGATTGCCGCTTTACTGAAGTATTATAGAGGTTTAGGGGCGGATTACCTCAAGGCAGAGAACATCCAAGTCACCGTTGGCGGCAGTGAAGCCCTAACCATGGCGATGGCGGCCGTGGCCGATCCGGGTGAGGAAATCTTAGTCTTTGAACCCTTTTTCCCGAGTTATCACAGTCTGGCGGTAGTCCAAGGATTAAAAGTGGTACCGGTTACCACCTCTATTGCCGACGGTTTTCATTTACCGAAGCTAGAGCAGTTCGAAGCCCTGGTGACCCCAAAAACCCGGGCTATCCTGCTGACCAATCCCAACAATCCGACGGGGACGGTTTACCGCCGGGAAGAAGTGGATGGTCTGGTGGAACTAGTCAGACGGAAGGGATTATTTTTATTGGCTGACGAGGTCTACCGGGAAATTGTCTTTGACGGGCAACCTAGTACTTCGTTGTTGTCATATCTTAAAGTTGAACCGGACCGACTGGTAATTTTGGATAGTCTGTCGAAACGCTACAGCGCCCCGGGATTGCGGTTGGGGATGATGGTGTCGTTAAATCAGGACTTAATGGCCGGAGGGTTGCGGATTGCCATGGCTCGATTGTCGGCCGGTTATATCGACCAGAAGGCAGCCGCGGGTTTAAGCCAGGTAAGTCAAGCGGATTTGGCGGCGGTTCGGGATGAGCATCAACGACGGCGGGACGTAGTGTTTGCGGGATTAAAATCAATCAAAGGGGTGACTATTCATCAACCCGAGGGGGCTTTCTATTGTGTGGTGGGTTTACCGGTGGCTGAGGCGGAACGGTTTTGTGCCTGGTTGTTGAGTGATTTTAGCTATCATGGAGCGACCGTGATGTTAGCGCCGATGGCCGGCTTCTACTTAACCCCCGGCTTAGGGAAACAGGAAGTACGCTGGGCTTATGTGGTCGGAGAGACGAAGCTGAAACAGGCAATCGAGATAATCGGTAAGGCATTGGCGACTTATCCGGAAAGTCGGTACTGACATAAATTAGATTTCTATAGTTGAGTTTGAACCCGTGACTGCAGTATTATCCTATGGATGGATCTATCCAACTGGCCGATACTGTATAAAGATATATTGAGAGTGAAAGATAAGACGCACCCGGTGGGAGTGTGCAGTTTGTGGACGACCAGGGATGTGGTGCAGCAGATTTTGGCCGAGGTACCGTACAACCTGATCGGCAACCTCTACAGCGCTCAGGGGATTAACGCCATCATCCGCAACGTTTTGGCTAATCCTCACTTAAGAGTCATCGTTATTTGGGGGAGTGAGATGTCGCTGTCAGGTCATTCCCTGTTAAGGCTGATGGATCGAGGGGTGGATGAGACCCGGCGGATCGTTGGTGCCAGAGGGGAAATTGAGCGGGAGATACCGGATCAAGCCTTGAAACTATTTCGGGAAGAAGTAAAAGTGGTGGATATGCGCGGTCTGGACGCGAAAAAACTCAAAGTCGAGGTAAAAAATTTGGGCCAGAAGCAGTATTTGCCCTTGGCTGCCAGGTCCCAAACCTTTCCCAAAGCCGAACCGGCGATCCAAGTAATGCCCAGTGAACAAACCGGCTTCCGAGTCCAGGCTAAAACCGTGGCTCAAACGTGGTTACGACTCTTAAATGAGATCCATAAATACGGCCGACCCAAGCATACCCGTTATAGCCAAAATAACGAACTTAAAGAAATTTTAAATTTGACGGCGGTAGTGACTCATGAAGACCCGGAGAAAGAGTATTTTCCGGCGTATTTACCGTTTAGCCGGGGTGAACTCAAAAGTTACTACGCGGAACTCTTGACAGCGCGGGAAATTCCGGGGGTAGCTTACAATTACGGCAAGCTCCTCCGTAAAGATTTGGGTATCAATCAGGTGACCCAAGTGAAAAAGCTGTTGAAAAAGCGGCCAGACAGCAAAAAAATGGCCATGACCTTGTTGTGGCCAAAGCGTTATTGGCATGATGCTACTTCCAGCGACACGCCGTGTTTAACCCAGATATTCGGCAGTGTCCAGGATAAGCAATTTTTCCTGACGGCTCATTTTCGATCCCAGGATATGGTGCACGGCTGGCCGCGGAATGCCTTTGCCTTGAGAAAATTCCAGGCGGAAATTGCTCAGGACGGGGGTTACCCCTTGGGTCCGCTGACGATAATCACCCATTCGGCGCATATCTACGGGGATGACTTTAGGCTGGTAGATAATTTGTTAATGGATTGGTATGAACCAGAGTTAGGTTTTACCCCCTCGGTGCACTTTGAGTTTGACCAGCGGGGTAACGTGGTGGTGGAGGTGATCAAAGCGAAGGAGGCATTGGTGTGGTCAGCCTACGCTGAAGCTACGGCCGATAAACCCTTGCCTTACGCGGTGGCGCAGATGTTAAAGCACTTGCCGGATAAGGGTAAGGGGACCGGTCGGTTGATTCGGGCGACCCTGTATGCTCCGGACGGAGGCGTACCGTTAAAAGTGTTTGAAGGCCGGACCGCCCAGGAAGTAGCTTGGCAGATCACCGATTGGGGCTTTGTCCGTTTACCGGCTCACGCCATGTACATCGGCCAGGAGTTACAAAAAGCCGAGGAGTGTATAATTCGGGGACTGAAGTACCACCAAGACCCAGCCTAAATTACTGTTAGAGACTTTTTATTAAAGGGACAGGTTATATGAGTGAAAGGGTAAGTTCAGAATGGTTGAAACATCCAGATGATATTGAACCACCACCACAGTTGAGTGAATTCGGTTTAGCAGATTGGGTGTGTAGAGTCATGAATACGTTAGGTAGCCAGTTACTCCAAGATCCTTGTTCTTGGCATGTAACACGCGTAAATAAAGAATCGGCACTGAAAAGCTATGGAGAATTTCATCGCGGATTACCTGCGCAAGTTAAACGTTATCATCATCTACAAAAGCTGGGATAAACAGCTATGATTCCGAAAGTGGAGTAGATTACTTGACGAAGTTTCAGGTTTGTTATAACATGGTGTTATAACATATCAGGAGGTGGATATGATTCAGATGCAAAAAGTGGTCAAAGTCGGAAACAGCTTGGCCGTAACCTTGGATAGCAAACAGGCGGCCTTGATGAATATTAAGGTGGGTCAGGAGTTAGCCATGGTTTACAAAGCCGATAAAGGGGTGATCAGCCTGTCTCAAACAAAAGCTGGCCTGAGCGGGGAGGTGGTAAGAAAGTCGGAGAAAGCAGCAGTTTTGGCCGGTAAAATAACACCGGAGCTTAAGCAATGGACCGACCGGTTTTTGCTGGAAAATGATGAGGCGATGAAGAAACTGGCTGATCTATGACGAATTATGTCACCCTGGATTTAGAGCAGGTGATTTACATCCATGAGCGGATAATTGAGGCAGCGGGTGGGGTGCAAGGAGTCAGGGATTATACAATGCTGCATTCTGCTTTAGAGCGGTGTAAAGCGACGTTTGGTGGCGAGGATTTGTATCCATCAAGTCTACATAAGGCAGCTGCCTTGTTACATTCATTGGTGATGAATCATGCTTTCTTGGATGGGAATAAGCGGACAGCCTATGCGGTGATGGTCCGGTTTCTCAATGCGAATGGACTTAAAGTGACAGCGTCTCAGTCTGAAATCGTGACGATGTGCGTTAACGTGGACAATGAAGGCTGGAAGGTGAGGGAGATTCTGATGTGGTTGAAACAGCGAAATTTTCACTCCGGGAGTGCAATACTCAAGACATCCCGGGGTGTCTAGATCACTGCACCCCCGGGGTGAATTATAAGTTAGATAACCAGGACGCGCAGGTGTAGTTGGTCGGTTTTATAAGCGAGATTGACCGCGTCTTGGCCTGTAAGCAGGCGGTACTGGGGAGAATTAGGTTCACTACTAATGGCGGATACCAGGGGCGGAATATAGGTGATAGTTGAGGCTGGGTCGATGAGACCAAAGTCGACGGGGGTGGGGATTTGGGTGGGTAAATTTAAAGCATGGGTAACTAAGAATTGCTGCCGATTGAACTTTTTTTAGTATCCTGTTGGTGGAGAATTTTAATGGCGTGTGAGGCGACAAGGCCTGCTCTTTTTTGGTACTCGTCATTGATTTCAAATTCATCTGTAACCCGATTGGCAATTATGACACATACAGCGCCAGCCCGTTTCTTAAAAAGGGAAGCTAGGGTAAATAGACAGGCAACTTCCATCTCAAAATTTTGAATGCCTGCTTGTTGCATATCGGAAATTAGATTTTGTTTGGTGCTGGGGAAGTAATTATTGTATCCAGGTCGACCTTGGCCTGTATAGAAAGTGTCTGCGGAAGCAGTAATGCCAATATGGTGTGGAATTTTTAATTCTTGTGCGGCTTGTATAAGAGCCTGGACGACCTGATAGTGAGCAATAGCCGGATATTCGGGGATGACATAGTCACGACTAGCTCCGTCAAGGCGGACAGCACCAGTAGAGATAACCAAATCACCCATTTTTTGGCCTGGTTGGATGCCTCCCGTAGTGCCAACACGTATGAAGGTATGGGCGCCAATACGGGTGAGTTCTTCTACGGCTATAGACATCGCCGGTGAACCGATCCCAGTAGAAGTGCATGAAATGGGTGTTTTATAATAGAAACCAGTAACGGTTCGGTATTCTCGATGGTAGGCTTTTTCTTGAAATGAGTCCCAAAGCGAAGCGATTTTGCCGACTCTTTCCGGATCACCTGGAGTGAGGACGTATGGGGCAATATCTTTAGGTCCACAAGCAAGGTGATATTGTTTGCCTTCTAATATTGGGGCAGAAGCGGAAATGGGAATTTTTTTTACCATTTAGATCTCTCAGTTTAATTGTCGGTAAGACCTTTCAAATTCATCCCAGTTTTCGTGATAATAACTGGTTTGTTGATGCCATACAGATTCTATCACATGGCTGATTTCATCTTGATAAGCATTGCCAACTACTTGATATTGATCATGGTGGTTTATTTGCAGGTCTCCGTTAGGTCGGAGTAAAAGTAAATCATATTTTTCATTGATGGAATAGGTTCTTTGAGCAATGATAGTACTAGGATATTTTTTTTGGAGTTGTTGGCTTTTTAATTTGAAAGCTTTGGTGGTGATTTGGAACTGGTCTCTAACCTTAAAACCGTCTAGTCGTGGTGTATACTGCAATAACTTCCACACGATGGGTTTGCCTAGGAAAAATCGAGGGATTTGGTCGATACCATTATGGAAATTTTGCTGATGGACAATAGTGTTCACTTTTAGCTTAAATGGATGGATTTGAGGATTATAAGTAGTGATGATCCTAGTTGCGGCTGTAAATTGACCTATACCACGATAGTGGTCGTTGAGTGGTTGGTTGTCTGCGTCAAGGGAAATGGAGAGGTAATCGACCAGGTGCTTAAGTTGATGGAGTAAATTGTCGGTGAGAAGGAGGGCATTGGTGGAAAGGATAGTTTCAAAGCCGAATTTTTTTATGAGTTTAAGGATGTTGATAAGATCGTGTCTGACTAATGGTTCACCACCCATGATACCAATAGTGGATATTCGAGCTCTTTGGATATTCTCTAGGCATAGTTTGATTTCAGAGATCGGTTGGTCGAAGGCGATGTCTTTTTCTCTGGAAAAACAGAATGGGCAAGATTGATTACAGCGTTCGGTAATGCGATAACCCAGATAAGTAATTGAATTGACGGGGGGATTGGAAATAATTCGATAAGGATTCATTCAAATTCAATAGTACGATAATTTGGCCATAGCGCAACTTGTAGTTTTGGGTAATAAATTGGAGGTTGTATTGTAGGTAGGATTTGAGTTATCAATAACTTGGATAATTGATTTATCTCGTCACATGCGAGAGTTTTGGCTAAGGCAAGGTGAAAAAAAGCGAGCGTCAGGTATCAGTGACAAAATTGTTGGCCAGCCACCGGCCGTCGTGGCAAGTGTTAAATGAACTGGCCAAAACCGGACTGGCTTATCAGTATGCCGATGCCATGCCGGTGTTAACCGATCCGGATGGGGCTAATCAAAATGTCCTGGATGCTTTGGTGGTGCTGCAGCAATTTTATAAAGCCAAGAATGAAAACGTCATGGTGACTTACGGCCCGATGGCGTCGGGTAAAAGTACGGCACTGGTGAAATATTACCGCTGGCTTAAGTTGCGGCAAATTCCGGTGATTATTTACAAACATGAACTGGATGCCGAGCGGATGAGGGGTCAATCGGCGGTAACGGTCAAGATTCAAGCCGGACTCAATGGGACCGATACCCAAGTGGAAGCTGCGCTCTTTCATCAATTGGATGAGGTGATCCATCGACTCAAGGCGAAAGATTTGGCTGAAGGGGTGATGATTCTGGACGAGTTTATGTTTGCCGGTGAGGGGGCGATACCCATTGAACAAAGGGAGACCATGCGGCGGTTGATTCGAGCCTGTCAAAAGAAGCCGGTCAAACTGGTAATCGGGGGTTTGTTTTCTGACTATCGGGGGGTGATTTGGCCGAATATGAAACGGATCATCCCGCTGGCCGACCGGTTAATTGAGTTTCGCGGTCGCTGTGTGGAGTTTGGCTGTATGAAGCCATCAGTTTTGACGCAAAGGAATGTGACCATCAGTCGGGCTGATGGGGAAGTGATTACGACCCGGCCGTCACATAGGTTGGAAAAAGTGGTCAGAGTGGGGACGGTGTTGCAAGGTGTAGCCATGCCGGATACTTATTTACCTAAATGTGAAAGACATCATGAGGTGTTATCACCGGCCAAAGCCAAAGGTTTAGATCAGAAATTTGGAGTGGACATGGGGGACTATAAAACGTAGGCAAGGGAATTTAACAGTCATTTACGGGCCGATGTTTTCGGGGAAGACGACGCGGTTAATTGAGATCGGGCGGAAGCAAAAAGAAATGGTGGTGTTTAAACCGGATATTGACACGCGTTATACGGACCGACCGGTGTTACATACCCATGATGGAGTGGAGTTTCCAGCGATCAAAATTGGAATTAACCGGCCGACGGAGATTATCAAAAAACTTGATAGTTTACCTAATAAAGCCAAGATAAAAACAATCGCGATTGATGAAGTCAATCTTTATCCCAAAGGATTGATTGGTGTGGTCAACAAACTCCTGGAGCGAGGTTATCAGGTGATTGCCACCGGGATTCTGTTGGATACCGAAAAGGGGGATTTTGGTCAAACCAGCGCTTTAATGGGTATGGCCGAGACCGTTGAAGCAATATACGCTAAGTGCGCTTTTACCGGCTGTCTCAAACCAGCCCCGTATAGTTTTGCCAAGAAAGTAAAACAGACGCAAGTCGTGGTTGGGGCGGAAGATTTATATGGGGCGGCATGTGCCGATCACTATGAATTACTGCATGTACCGGGAAGGAGTGAGGGGGTGACCCCAATTAAACAAGCTTCAATTGATCAACTGGTGGATTATGGGATTTATCCGGCTTACGCCCAGTGGCTAAGGGAAATTAACTACCCTCATAACCGTAAAGTCACCCAGAAGAAGAGTCGGTGGCCCAAAATTGAAATTGGGGGTGACGGTTACGCTATGGGCAAGACTAAATTGATGAAGCAGTTGGTGAAACTTTTACGCCGACAAAGACTGGCAGTACAAGTGATTGATCAGGACAGTCAGGCTCAATTAAAAGGGGGTGCAGCCCAGGATTTTGATGCCCAAGTGGTGTTTAAAGCGGAAATGAAATATTCAAAAGACAAGTTTCAAGCATACGGCCGGTTGTCATCAGCCAAAGCCACGATTGTGTGTGTACCGCCGGAAATGGAATTTAATTATGCGGTGGCCAATACGGTGGTAGGTAGAATCAGTCTGCAGCAGTTTTATGCTTATGAAGAAAAATATTTCGCTTTGGGATGGGAGAAGTTTTTGGCTCCTGACATCTTGGTGTATATCAAGGCCGACCAGAAAATTAGTGGCGAGAAACCGGAAGCCTTTATGGCGGTGTTAAGAGTGGTTAATCGAGCTTGGTTGGCCGGGATAGACCGGCGGCTTAAAGTTGTCGAAGTGGAGCGAGAACTATTAGAAAAAGAGAAGGGAGCTGAGACGGTGGCAGCTTTAATTTGGAAAACGTGGCAGGCTTTACCTGTGGCTTACAATAACCTTAAGGAGTAAAAGTGAGTTATGAAGGTTTACTTTGGGGCAGCGGTAACCTTGGATCGGAAACTGCTACCGGTGTATCAGCAAATAGTTAAAGCCTTAAAGGCTGAGGGGCACACGGTTTTGTCCGAACACGTGGTGGACCCGTTGTTGGTACCCGGAGCCGGGATAAAACCCAAGCAGTTATTCTTAAGAGAGACTAAATTAATTGAGCGAGCCAACGTCATGGTGGCTGAGGTGACGGCGCCGTCCTGGGGGACAGCTTTTCTGATTGAACATGCGTTAAGTCAAAATATTCCGGTGGTAGCCCTGTATTATAAGGCTTCAGAGATTCCTTTACCTTTAATGATTCAAGGCCACCCGGAATTGTATTTGGAACACTATGATGAGACCAATGTGGTGACGGTCTTGCGCAAAGCCATGACTCATTTAGAACAGATGCGTCAAATTAAGGGCAAGTTAATCGTGATCGATGGCGCTGACGGTAGCGGTAAAGCGACGCAAACCCAATTACTGCTGAATTACTTGGAAAAGAAAGGTAAGAAGCGCCGCTATATTGATTTTCCGCGGTACTACACCAGTTTTCATGGGAAAGTCGTCGGCCGTTATCTGGCCGGTGAGTTCGGTGCCAATAAGAATGCCAATCCCTATTTGGTCAGTTTAGCGTATGCGCTGGATCGATTGACGGCCAGAGACGAAATGGTGGAATGGTTGAGGGCGGGGAATATCGTGGTGGCTAACCGCTACACCACCAGTAATTTTGCTTTTCAGGGTGCCCGCTTAGAAGGGAAAGCCAGGGAGGAATATATCCAGTGGCAGTACTCCATGGAATACAAAGAACACAAACTACCCAAAGAAAATTTAGTCATCTTTTTATATGTACCGATCGAAATTAGCCAAAAGTTATTGGTGAAAAAACAAGGACAAGCAGTAAGGCGATATGTTAAAGGTCAGGCGAAAGATATTCATGAAGCCGATGTGACTTATCAGGCTAAAGTCCTGCAACTCTATTTGGATCTGGCTAAGCGGTATAAACACTGGGAAATTGTCAGTTGTGTCGATAAGAAGGGTAAGTTGTTAGACAAAGAGGCGATTCATAAAAAAGTGGTAGCGATTCTGAAGCGGCGCCGGATTTTAGCCGGGTGAGACTTGAACTGGGGTGGGCTAGTGCTATAATGCAGTTGTTGTCCTATAGTGAGGGGAATATGGCTAATTGGGAAAGAATGCCTGATGAGAAAGAAGAAGGAAGTGGAAATACTGATGGTAATCAAGATGAATCAAAATATGACCCAAAAGGAATGGTTGCCGTTGCAGTTACAGAATTAGAGGCGGTGGTAACTTTAGTACAAGATTTATCACCCATTCCAGTATAGTAGTTCTCCATTTGGTAATTGTTTGGGTTGACGGGAAAGCAGATTTCTCGTTTAATGTAATCCCGGAGTCGGTCGTTTGATTCGCCAAATTGAGGATTAAATGACACGCTCCGGTTTTTTGGGGATAGGTAGGGTAAAATAGGGGGGAAATGCAGGTATATAGCGGTAGTGCCAATGTCCCTTTAGCCCAAAATTTGGCCAGACGGTTAATTGTCCCAATGGGTGTGGTTGAACGGTCGCGGTTTGCCAATGACGAAGCGCGGGTGTGGGTCAAGGAACCAAAGGTGGATCGGGAGGTAATAGTAGTGCAGTCTTTATCCCAACCGACCGATCATCATTTAATTGAATTCTGTTTGATTTGTGACGCGTTGAGGCGGCGGGGAGCTAAGGAAATTACGGCGGTAATTCCCTGGCTGGGTTACTCCAAACAGGACAAAGTTTTTCGAGCTGGAGAACCGTTAAGCGTCAAGGTGATCGCGTCGATGATTGAAACGGTTAAGTTGGAACGGATCATCACTATTGATCTGCATAATTTGGCGATTTTGGGCTTTTTTGAAACCCCGGTGGATAATTTGTCGGCGAAACCGCTATTTATTGATTATTTCAACGGAGTGTCACAGACAACGATGGTGGTGGCACCGGATGCCGGGGCGGTCAAGGCCTCAACCCAATTTGCCCAGCAAATGGAAGTACCGGTAGCTTACATTGATAAGAAACGGGATTTGGTCAGCGGTCAAGTGTCGATTGTGGGCTTAAGCCGGCCAGTCAAAGGTTTTGATTTAATTATTGTGGATGATTTGATTGTGACCGGTGGCACCTTGTTGGAAGTAGCCGATTATTTAATGGCTAAAGGAGCCAAAAGCGTCAGAGTCGGAGCGACGCATCACACTTATGTTAAAGGGGTTCAAGGTAAGTTAGATCGGAGTATGATTGACCAAATGGTGGTGACGAATACGATTCAAGCCCAAACGAAATCCAAAAAACTGAAGGTCTTAGATGTGTCAGGTTTAATTGCTGAAAGTCTGGTTTAAACCATTTATGACCAAAACTAAACCAGTCGTGATTGTTGACCAAGCCATGGTACAGGATTCATTACGGTATTTAAGGGATAAAGAGACGCAGATTGAGGTGTTTCGCTTTCATTCGAACCGCATTTGTCAGTGGTTATTTGCCGAAGCGGTGCGGGACTTACCCATGGAAGCGGTTAAAATCCAGACGCCTTTGAGTCAAGCACAAGCGAAAGTGGTGGCCGGTGACGTGATGATTGTGCCTATCCTCAGAGCGGGGGTAGCCATGTTAGCCGGAGCCTTGCAGGCTTTACCGTACGCACGGATTGGTTTTGTCGGTTTAAAACGAGATGAAAATACCGCCATTGCCGAGCAGTACTATTGGAACATTCCCTCAGTGACGAATAAAACGACGATCATTATTACCGATCCGATGCTGGCTACCGGCGGTTCGATCTGGTATGTCTTGGATCGGTTGAGGGGAGTGGAAGCGGCTTCAAAAAGAGTGGTATGTGTGGTAGCGGCGCCGGAAGGTTTGGCCAAGGTGCAAGCGGATTTTCCCGAAGTCAAAATTGTAACCGCGGCCGTGGATAAACGGTTGAACCGACAAGCTTATATCGTGCCGGGATTGGGGGATTATGGTGATCGCTACTGCGGCACCGACGGCAATCAAGCGGAAATGAGCGGGTAGAATTGGGTGAATAGAATTGGAAATCTTTAATATTAAGAGGCTATGAGACTTTTTTTTATGCGTGAAATATTGCCGGGATATCAATCTTTGCTGAAAAGAGCCTTTGAAGAGTTGTCCAGAGAATATGGACCAGATTGGCGAAAACTCTTGAGACATGAATTTATTGAGGCATATTTGGGGTATACATTAGAGGAGTTGGCCGACGGGGGTGGATTTCATGAAGTGAGTACAAGATACGGAGGCAAAAATCCAACCAGGGAAGGAGAAATTAAGGCACAAGCTCAAAATGGAGACTTGTCATTTTTAACAACTGAAAGTTTTAGAAATGGTAAACGCCCGTACCGGCCTCGATTAGGTGGATATCCGTCGGAAGATGGTTGGGTCAGGAGGAGATGATTGGGTTGGCAGGGGTGCAGAAGTTTATTACTATATAAGGATGGAGGTGACATGATTAATATCGGTCGGGTGAGGTGGCCGGGACCAGTGGGGATCGGGGCGGGGATTATTAAAGGCACCGCCGCTTTTTTGGATTACAGCCAAAAGGCTGACAGCCTGGAAATTGGCTCAATTACCAAAGAGGTTTGCCATGGGAATCAAGGCCAAACCATTTGGCGTTATCCTGACTTGTCGGCTTTACGTCATAACGCCGGTCTGCCCAATCCCGGGGCTAAAGAAATTGTTAGCGAATTAATGACCGCTCAGTCTCAGGTTAAGATTCCCTGGGGATTAAGTCTGGCGGTGACGCCGGGGATCAGGGAGGCAACCGCGGCCGCCGCGGAGGTGGGGGAAGCAGCTCGGCGGGTGATTAGCGGCGGTTTAAGGCCGACCTGGATAACTTTTAACGTCAGCTCACCGGATACGATTGATGAGACGGGACAGCTAATGGCTCCGGCAAGAATCAAGCTTTGTTTACAGGCAATCAAAATAAGTATCGGGACGACGGCAATACCGATCTGGCTTAAAATCGGGCCGCTTAAGGCAATGGAGTCATTGATGGCGGCGGTGGCAGCCGGTAAGCGGCATGGAGCGGAGGTTATAATCGTCAGCAACGCGGTCCCGGATCAGCACGGTTTAGCCGGCGGTTGGTGCGGGGAACCGGTGCGGGCGTTCACCCTGGGTTTGATTAGGCAGATAAGGCAGGTAGATCAACAAATACCGATAGTTGCCGTCGGAGGGATTCTGAACGGAGTTCAGGTGAAAGAGGTAATGCAAGCGGGGGCGCAAGCGGTCCAAGTGGTGACGGCGGTGCTGCTTCGGGGTCACCGGGCGGCCAGGATAATTGGTGTGGAGTATTCCCGGTTGGTGAAGTGATTTTAAGGGTTGTTTTGATGTGTAGGGCATGTGTAAAATAGCGGTACAAACTGAGCCGAAGTAATTCAACACTCAAGTTTGATCCAAGAAACGACAGCCCGCTGAGCGAGCCGAGACCAAGAATCAATTAGGAGTGTTTTTTGGTTTTATGGGATTTAGTCCAGAGGTTAATAGTGATCAGAGTTTACCTTTGGTAATCGCTTGTACCGGATTTGAGAACCCAAAACGGTTACATACCGAAACCTTGCTTCCGGATAATTTGGTTGCCTCGGCAAAGCCCAAAATGCCGGAGTGGGTATTTAATGGTTTAGATAGACCGGATTACATCGCTGGTTTAAAGCTGGTCCAGGTAATTAATACTGAAGATATTCTTGGAATGTTGAGAGGAGTAATTAGTGCGGAACTGGTTAGAAGAAAGGGGTTGGATCCAAGAAACAAAGCATTAATTAGCGACCTACTGAGAAGTGCCGATTTCCAGCAAAGTTTAACTACAGTCATCGATCAGGTAATAAATGAAGGTGGCTTTATTCTGACAGCTACCGACATTCAATTTCGGAGCGATCACCCAAGCTTTACAGTTGAAGATATAAATCAACCTGAGGTTGATACAACAGATAAAGAATTAAGGGACCAGCTGTTTAGGTATATGGTGCGAAATCCATATGGGAGCAGTGACCAATGTTTGATACCTGGGCAATTAGAAGCTGGACTGGGTGTCTTATGGGTTGGTGTCGAAAAACAAACGGAAAATAAAGGATCCGTGAGTAGGCCAGATTGGCGAGAAAAGCTCGCGTTAACAGAAATCGAAGGTAAATTGGGGAGGTGGAAGGGACCTTTTTTTTATTATCAAACTATGACTGAAACACAATTAGATACTTATATTGAAAGGTTTGGTCAAAGAGCAAGAAGTGCGAATAGTGGTTTGTTGTGGGAGGAGTTAGAAAGCTTGATTCTAATTATAGATGGTTGTGATCGTGATTCAGAAGGTTTTTTTGAAGGATTAACAAAGATCAGGGAGATTTGCAGTGGGGTTCCTAACCAGTTAGCTAATGTTGTGGCCAGCGTGAGGAAGGCTCAATATACGAGTACCTTGGATACTCAGTTGACCAAAGCAATGATTGATTTGATAATGACAAAATTAGGCAGGTGTACAGAAGTTAGTGAACGAGTGGTGTGGCGCCCGTGGTATCCTCAATAATATGCGGACATTTGCTATACTACCAGGTATGGAGCGGGGGTGAGGACAGGTGATATAATATACAGAGTATATACATGGAATTAGTTTTTTGGAATGAAAAGAAAAACAAGCAGTTAATTAAATATGAAAAAAACATTTAAATTAACAACTTATGAAAAGGCCATTGAAGCGAAGGCTAATCAGGTTAAACCTTACCCTAAAAGCCATAAAATCTATCGTCGATTGCGGGTAGCCGCTATAAATACAACCAAGTCTCAAGCAATTAGTTTAAGAGTGAATCACCAGACATTAAAACTGATAAAGTCTCGAGCGAGGGCGGTGGGTTTACCCTATCAAACTTTAATAAACTCAGTGTTGTATCGATACGCTAAGGGTGATTATAAACCGATGCTGTAAATTAAATTTTATGGATAAGGTGTTTGAGCTGATTGCCAGAGAGCGGGAGCTGCAGGAAACGACGTTGCGGTTGATCCCGAGTGAAAACTACACTTCAAAGGCGGTGCGGGAGGCGGTGGGGTCGATCCTGATGCACAAATACAGCGAGGGTCAAGCGGGGAAGCGCTATTACCAAGGTAATGAAGTGATGGATGACTTGGAACGATTGTGTCAGGAACGAGCTCTTGCAGCCTTCGGCTTAAAGGGGGAGGAGTGGGGGGTCAACGTTCAAGCTTTATCCGGTACTCCAGCTAATTTAGCCGTTTATACGGCTCTGTTGGAACCCGGGGATAAAATTTTAGCCATGTATTTACCAGACGGTGGTCACCTGTCCCATGGTTGGCAATATAAGGGTAAAAAAGTGACTCTGGTAGCTAAAATCTGGGAGGTGACATTTTATCAGGTGTCGGAAAAGACCCAACGGTTTGATTATGACCAAATCGCGAAGTTGGCTGAACAAGTGAAACCCAAGCTAGTCATTTCCGGTGGGACTGCCTACCCTCGGGAGATTGATTACCGGCGGATGGGTCAATTGGCGCATCAGGCTGGAGCCTATTATTTGGCTGACGTGGCTCACGAGGCGGGCTTGATTGCCGGGGGGGTAAACACTTCACCCTTTCGATTTGCCGACGTGGTAACGATGACGACCCATAAAACCTTACGGGGACCAAGGGGAGCTTTGATTTTCGCTAAAAAAGAATTAACGGGGGAGATTGACCGGGCTGTCTTTCCGGGGATTCAGGGCGGACCGCATAATGAAACCATTGCCGGCATGGCCGTGTGTTTGGCCGAGGCTCAGACAGAGGCATTTAAAGCCTATGCAGCTCAAGTGGTGGCTAATGCCCAGATTTTGGCCAAGGGTTTGACCACCGCCGGGTATGAGGTCATCTCCGGAGGAACGGACAAACATTTAGTGCTGGTGGATTTAAGACGGCAAAAACTTTCCGGTTGGGTGGCGGCTTGGGCCTTGGAAGCGGCCGGAATTATCGTTAACCGCAACACGGTACCGCAGGAAACGGCTTCACCGTTTTATCCATCGGGGATCCGGTTGGGGACACCAACGGTGACCACCCGAGGGATGGCGAAACCGGAAATGGAATTAATCGGTACTTGGATTAACCAAGTCTTGAAAGTCTGTCATAAGTGGCAATTACCTGAAGAGAAAATGGCCAGACAGGACTTTGTTAAAGAGTTCAGGCAAGAGGTGAGACAGGAGCCAAGATTAATCGAGATTAAACAAGCGGTGGCCGAGTTGTGTCGACAATTCCCATTGAAAGACTAGTAGATGAAGGTATACTTAGGTCCTAAATGAACCGAGATTTTATTCGCCCGGACGGAGTGCCGTTTTGGCAGTTTTTGAAAAATAAAAAGATTAGCTATAGTAAAGCTGATTTTCCTTTTTTGACAGCAACGACGATACCGGCGGTGAAACCGGTATTTGATTTTTATGAATTTATGACTTTGGAATCCCGGGGTGAGGCCTTGGCTTACCTCTATAAAGGTATGGGACGGTCTTTGAATTACGTGGGGCCGGTGTTGGATACCGAATTACCGCACGGTTTTAATGACCACACTGACCGCCATACCTTATGGGTGAGTGAGCGGGTAATGGAGTTATTACAGCGGGCAGGGACAGCTTATGACGGCCGGGATTATTACACCGGCGAGACCGAAGTGTTAGCGACGCTGGTAGGGATGCTCCACGATGTGGGCAATCTTTTGGGACGGGAGGAGCATTCGGGGGCGTCGATGTGGTTGTTGGATCGGTTATTCATGCAGCGCCAGCGTCAGCGTCAAGCCTGGCAAGCAGTCAAGTACGCCATCGAGTACCATGAAGAACCAACCTTAAAAAGGCATCAGCTAGCTCTGAAAGAGGGTATCCCACTGCAGTGGGCCTTAGTTTTGGCCGATAAGATGCACGTGGGGCGGGATCGAATCGGAGGCCGGAGTTTTAAGGATGGAATTAAAAAACGGGCTTTTGATGACCTTCATATTTTATTAGAATGTTTGATTGTCCGGTCAACTTGGTGTATTGCCGCCGGTAAATTCGTTTGGTTTTTGGATTTTTCGGTGGATACTTTACAAGATAAGTTTGAAGCCTTTACCAAAGGGCGAGGGCGGATTTGGGTGCCGCCAAAGATTCAAACCCGTTTTATTAATCAAGGGACTAAATATCGGGAGACTTTTCGGGAGATGTTTTTGGCCACTTACGGACCTAGAGTCCGGATGGCAGCCGAAGCCGCGGGACTGTTGTTTCCCTTTCTGCAAGGATTCGAGGTCAGATTGTCGGATACCGACACCAGGGGAAAAGTGGGCAATGGGGAATTAGTAGTGTGGCAGAATTAATTAGTATCATTGCCCAAAAAATGTTTGGCTTGTGGGAATTTGTTGATGATAAGTTTAATGCCGTAATGTGAATTAATCCAGTCAAGGGCTGACTGGAAACTTTCTTGATAATTGGTGAAATGCCTGAAATTTGGTCGACTACCTGGGTAAAAATAAGTGTTATCCTCGGATGTCTTTGCAAAAGCGCTCAGTAATTGGGCTAATTCTGGGTAGAGATCTTGGGCTAAGGCCATTATTTGAGAATGAATCTCGAGTAGCAGTCTGTATGAGTGCTGAGGTGGATTGCCGGAGGATGCCTCTCTTAGTAGTCGACTAACTGTTTCAGATTCATAATTAATATTTGGCCAATTTAATAAAGGCATATAGGATTCTGGGAGGCACGGCATCTTCGGTATTGCATTGATAATCTTCCGAATTGGCGCGTATGTGTTTTGCTGACCTGATTTTTGAGTGCCCCAGATACAATCGGTGAAAAAGCGGATACTAGCGTCTGAGGTACCCAAGTTATTAATCATAAACTCTGGATTTAAAAGACTTAAGTCAGAAACGACTGCACGCGCACTGGACTCAAGTCTAACCAGATTTATGATACTGTTTATTATAGGTTTTAGATAGTGTATATCGTCTGCTGGGGCGAAAATTAACCATGGTTTTTGACGTATAGGTGAGTGTCTGATAAAGATTGTGATCGGTTTTTCTCTATGATCGTTTTCTCTGGCTGAATATTCTGATTTGATGATTTGTATGGTTAAACCATCTGGTGCGTAAATTAGTCGACCGATACTTAAGTCTGGTAAATCTTGGGGAAAGATTTTCAAAACTAGTTCTGGATGTTTTTGATGGTATTGGGTGATGTTCATTATATTGTCATCTTGATTCGGGTCTAACTCGCCGATGTAGTACTGCCAAGATAAATCATCCAAGGAATTAATTCCAAGTCTACGTGGCCCGAGAAATAGGTGGGCATGTTCCCTTGGATGTTCTCGGTCTATGGGGGCGTTCGGGTCAGCGAAATCAGTACGAATTATAGTACCGATCCAGATTTTCTTTCGACCACGGCTTATTATTGCTCCAATTACATTCTCAATAGATTCATAGTCGGTAGCTGGAATAATCCAAGTCTCCTGATCACCTATATTGAGTTCCTGTAATAGAAAATGGGCTAGGGTTTTCTGAGGCGTGAAAGGTATTTTAAGAGATTCATAGAATTGGCAAAGTCTATCCCTTGCCCTTGCTAGGTAGGTGGTGCGATCTTCGTTGCCGGTCAGTGGTTCGATAGGATGAAAAGCTTCTTGACTTTCAACGCATGGTTCAAGCATGAGATTTTCGTGACTCATAAGGTTGGTTTGACTGAATTTAGCACAAATTTTGTAGAAGTAAAATACTGCTACAATCAAACTATATGGCTGTGATTATCTTTGATGGGCGGGGGGAGGCGAGGAAACGAGAGCAGGTACTGAAGCACCGGGTTGATAGTTTGGGACGAGCGCCGCGGTTGATGAGTCTGGTGTTCCATGAGGATCAAGGAGGCCAATTATACACCAGACTAAAGATGGAGGCAGCGCTTAGAGTGGGGATAGAGTTTGATCGGGAAGAATTTTCCCTGAATGATCCGGTGGAACAGTTGGTACCAGAAGTGCAGTCTTTAAGTCAGCGCCCAGATGTTCACGGCTTATTGATTCAGAAGCCGACTAAAGCGGTCTGGAAACAGGTAACCGGAACGCACCGACATGGGGAGTTTGGCTGGTGGTGGCAACAACTGACCAGTGCTTTGGCGCCGGCCAAGGATGTTGATTGTCTGGCCAAAGCCAATTTAGATTTAGTTTATGGAGGGAACTGGCGGATCGTGCCGGCGACGGTGAAATCGATTTTAAGCATTTTGGAAATAGCCCTGAATCTATCCAATCATGAATTGACCAATAATAATGAATTAAAGCTGAAACAAGCATTGACCGGGACGAAAACGGTGGTGATCGGAAGAAGTGAGATTATCGGGCGGCCGCTAGCGGCAGTGATGACCCAAGCAGGAGCGGTAGTGAGTCTGGTCGGATCGCAAACCGAAGACTTGGGTCAGCATACGGCTTCGGCTAAAATCGTGATCTCGGCGACGGGGGTACCTAAATTAATTAAGGAAGATTTAATTAGACCAGGAGCGGTGGTGATTGATGTGGGGTCACCGGCAGGGGATGTGGATTTTGAAGCGGTCAAGGACGAAGTGGCTTTTATCACTCCGGTTCCGGGTGGCGTCGGACCCATGACAGTGGTGTCGCTGTTGGAGAATTTGGTGGAGATGATATAATATATTTTGTTATTATTTAAGAATGCTTCTTATGACGACCATTACGGTATCTTTACCAGATGATCTTGCCTCCCAGGTGGATGTAGTGTCTGATCGGCAGGGTTTTGCAACCAGATCGGAATTTATTCGCCATTTATTGAGAGGGTATTTGAAGGAAGAGTTGGGATTAGTTGAATTCAAAAAGTTGCCTTTGGGTGAAATTAAAAAGGGATTGGAGGCTACGGGGAAGTATAATAATAAATTTATTGACGGAGTAATAAAAGGTTTAAGGCAATCCTCCGTATATGAAGCTAAAGCCACTTAGGGATAACTTGCACAGATATCTAGTCAAAAGAGGTTTGACAACGAAGTACAACAAGCAGGTTCAATTGTTTGAGGAGAATTGGCGACACCGATCATTGAAAACTGAAATGCTTGAGCCAAAGGAGTTTAAAGTGTATTCATTTCGAATTGACAGAAAATATCGGGCCATTTTCATTATTCGGAAAGATGAAGTGGAAGTAGTTGAGATTACCGATCATTATCAATAAGAAGGGTATGGGCCAATGACAGTGGTGTCGCTGTTGGAGAATTTGGTGGAGATAGTTTAAATTGTATTTTAACTATTTTGTGATATAAATAATGTATATGCAACAAATAGTTTCGATTACTGATCAAGGACAATTGACGATTCCCAAGCAAATATTGGGCCATTTTGGGATAAAAAGACGAGTAAAAGCGATTATTGAACTTCAGGATAAGACGATTATTGTCAGACCCAAGCGGGATTTTTGGGATTTGGGTGGGGCATTGACCGGAAAGATTAGATTAACCGACAAACAGTTAAAGCAGGCAAGAGTGAAGTTTACTCAGGATTGGGCCGATAAGGTATGAAGGCGGTAGTGGATACTAATGTTTGGGTTCGTTTTTTTGTCAGGGATAATGAAGCACAGTATCGGCAAGCAGTCGAGTGGTTTAAAACCGGCCGACTGGGCAAACGTAAGTTGGTGTTGTCAGCGGTAGTGGTGGCGGAAACCTGCTATGTATTGGATACGTTTTATCATAAAACTAGGGAAGAGATTGCTTCGGTTTGGGAAGTAGTCTTGGGGCAACGATGGCTTGCCGTGGCGGAGCGATCGGTATTGATCGCAATGTGGCCCGGGTATCGAAACGGTTGGCATTGGGTAGATAGCTATCTTTGGGCTTGGAGTGGGGCAAATGAAGGAGATATTTTGAGTTTCGATAAGAAACTAAGACACAAAGTCGGTACAAAGAAAAATGATTAATTTATTCCCTGGGTGTCTTGAGTATTGCACCCCCGGGGTGAAAGAGTGTTGGAGAATGTTATAATGCGTTTTGAAAGAAGAAGCTATTTATGGTTGATGATTATGATGGTTTGACGAGAATGGCAGTGGGATACTTAAGAGCTTTAGGCGAAGAGCCGAGCGCTCGGCAATTGGTTGAAGAGAAGTCATGGAAAATATTTATTGAAGCGGCTATGGGTAGAATTTCCCCAGATAAAGCTATTGAGTTACAGCAGGAATTACATGGATCTAGCGATTTAAGTAAAAGATAAGGCTAGTTGAAATCTGTTATATTTGAGATAAACTGCATTAATTAAATTCGCACACCGGGTGGAGCTCCTGAATAAAGTGCCTGGTGGAGGCTCCGGGGTGACACCGGAGGATAGGAGACAAAATGGCTCAAGCCAAGAAACCGGTCGTTAAGACTAAGAAAAAGGTCGTACCAGTCAAGAAAGTAGTGGTTCAGCCTAAGAAAACTGAGGTAGTCGAAGTAAAAAAGGTCGAAGTAGTAGCCAAGCAGCCGGAGCGGGTTAAAGTCAAGTCCGAAGTAACGGTTGATTTAAAGGAGCTATTGGAAGCGGGGGCTCATTTTGGCCACCAGTCAAGACGTTGGAATCCCAAGATGAAGCCATATATTTTTACTACCCGGGACGGCGTCCATATTTTTGACCTGACCTTGACGGCGCAAAAAATTAAAGAAGCAGCCGACGCCATCGCCGATTGGGTCAGCCAGGGTCAGGAAATTATTTTTGTCGGCACCAAGCGCCAGGCACAACCGATTATCCGGGAGGAAGCGCTGAAAGTTGGCGCGCCCTATGTAGCCACCCGTTGGCTGGGAGGGATGTTGACCAACTGGACGGAAATGGAGCGGCGGATTAAGCGTTTAAATGACTTAAAAGCGAAGAGAGAGAAGGGGGAGTTAAAATTGTATACCAAGCGGGAACGAGTGATGATCGATAAAGACATTGCCAAACTGGAACGCTTTTTCGGCGGCATCGCTCACTTGACCGAAAGACCCCAGGCTTTATTCGTAGTCGATACCCATAAAGAAGTGGCAGCGGTCAAAGAAGCCAAAAAGTTAAACTTGATGGTTATCGGCTTGGTCGACACTAACGCTGATCCTTATGAGGTAACCATTCCCATTCCCATTAACGACGACGCGGTCCGGTCGATTAAATTAGTGGTAAACAAAATGGCGGAAGCTTATCGGCAAGGTCGACAAATTAAGGACCAAGGAAAGTGAGGTAAAGATGGCAAAGATAAAAGTTGAACAAATTAAACAATTGCGCGAAAAAACCGGTGCCGGAGTAATGGAAGCCAAGCAAGCATTAACGGCCAGTGGGGGTAAGATGGCGGCAGCGGAAGCTTGGATTAAGAAGAAAGGTTTGGATCGAGCGGAAGCCAAAACCGACCGGGAAACTAAGCAGGGGGTGGTCTTTGCCTATATTCACCATGATCATAAAAGTGGGGCGATGGTCAAGTTGTTGTGCGAGACCGATTTTGTAGCCCGGACGGATGATTTTTTAAATTTGGCCCAGGAGTTGGCCATGCAGGCTACCAGTATGCCGGCCAAAAACACAGCGGCATTATTAAGCCAAGCTTACATTAGAGATCTGGAAATGACAGTGGAGCAATTGATTAAGCAAGTGGCGGGTAAAGTGGGGGAGAATATCCAGCTTAAAGAGTTTGTAAGACTAGGTCTGTAGGGTTTTGGGTTTGAGGAGGAAGTAGAGCGAGGCGGTGAGGTAACCGATAAAGGCCAAATTGAAAACTAGGGGAGTGGGGCGGCCGTAAAGCAGGGTGGTGAAGAGGTTAATACTTTCGGCGGTGACTAAATTGATCAAAGTGAGCTTGAGATAAAAGGAGAAGCGGAAGGGCGTGCGGTAAAGGCGGCTAAAAAGGGTCAGGAGTAAGGCGCTGAACAGGCAGTAAGCCAGGCGGGCGGGGAGAAAGGTTAAGAGTAAAACCAGCGTTAGAGTCAAGCTTAATGGGAGGGGAGAAAGCTGGTTGATTTGATTTTCAAGGTGGGTGATCAAGGCTTGAAATTGAGGGTAGTCAAAGGTGCCGCTCAGGCCCAGCTGGTGATAGGGAATAATCAGGCTTTGACCCGGCGGCAGGGCAAGACCGAGGGCGGAAACCCCCAATAAAGCATAAGTGCCTTTGGTGAGAACGGCTTCGGCAGGTTGACTGGTATCGAGATACAAGAGGTAGGGATAAGCGAATGGTGGCTCTTGAGGTAAGGCAAAGGTGACCGGTTGGTCAGCCCCAGAGACGCTAAGTTGATTATTCTGCATGGTTAAGACTAGTTGGGGTGGAAAGGCAGGCTTGAGGTAAGCCAAAGTGGTCAGGAGGTTGGTTTTAAGCGACGGCAAATAGCCGACCACTAGATAGACGGAGAGCAGGCCAGCGAAGCCGATATACCAGATCAAGAGGTAGACGACTATGGCTTTAAAATGACTCTTGGCCCCATCCAGGACAGAGTGGGGGTCAAACAACGAACGGCTGAGGGTCTTGATGGGTGGAAGCATGATGTTATTATAAAGGCACCAAATCTATTAACCAATGGCGGAGGGTGAAACTCTATGTTTGACGAGATGAAAACGAAAAGTGACCAAGTGATTAGTCTAGTTAAAGACGATTTAGCCATGATCAAGTCGGGTCGGGCTAAACCGGAGATGGTCGAGAAAATCATGATCGAGGCTTACCCGGGGACCAAACTGCCGCTGGTGGAATTGGCTTCGATTACGGCTCCGGACCCCCATTTGTTAATGATTCAACCGTGGGATGCGGCGGTAGTGAAAGCGGTAGCCAGCGGGCTGGCAGTAGCGGAGATGCATTTGAATCCGACGGTGGATGGATCGGTGATCCGGATCAGTCTACCGCCGCTAACTCAAGATCGACGTCAAGATTTGGTCAAAATCGTCAAACAGAAATTGGAGGGGGGTAAGGAGATGCTGAGAGAGGTGCGCAACGACACCAAACGCCAGGTGGACGCGCAAAAAGGCAAACCAAATGTGTCGGAAGACGATATTTTCAAATGGCACGAAGAATTGCAAAAGATTCACGAAGAGGATGTGGCCAAGTTGGAAGCAATGGCCTCGGCCAAAGAGGCGGAGTTGATGGCGATTTAGATCATGGTCATCTGTTATGATAACCCGGTATGAATGTACTCCTGTTTATCGTGGTCTTATCAGTCCTGGTGATTATTCATGAGCTAGGTCATTTTTGGTGGGCGAGGCGATTTAAAGTCAAGGTGGAAGAATTCGGTTTGGGTTACCCACCCCAGGCTAAAGTCTTAAAGACCGACCGCTTGGGCACCAGCTATACTTTGAATTGGTTACCGGTGGGCGGCTTTGTCAGGCTCTTTGGCGAGGAAGGCTTGGACGAAGTCAAGTTAACGTCGGCGGAACGGAAAAAAGCTTTCTGTTTTAAACCCATCAACCAGCGGCTAATGATTATTGCTGCCGGCGTCTTGGTCAATTTTTTATTTGGGGTAGTGGTGTTTGCCGGCTTGTACACTTTTTGGGGTATTAAACAAGGTTTACCTCGAGATTTAGGTTACGTGTTGATTGAGGCGGTGGCGCCGGAGACTCCGGCGGCGGCGGCCGGTTTACTACCAGGAAACAAAGTGGTGGGGGCAGAGGTGGACGGAAAACTGGTACCCTTAAGTCGGAGTGATCGGTTTATTGCCCTGGTCAGCGAACAAGCCGGTAAGTCGATTAACTTAATTTTAATTGAACCTGAGCGGCGAGTGCCGGTGTACGTGCGGACGCCGACCGAAATTCCTAAAGACCAAGGCGCGCTTGGGGTTGGGATTACCGATTTTGAGCGGCAGTTTTACCCGTTGTGGCAGGTTCCGTTTCGGGGAATAGGATTAGGTTTGAAATCGGCGGTATCCCTGGGGGGGATGATTTTGGAGGCCTTAGGCCAAATGATGACGAGGTTGTTTACCAGGGGTGAAGTACCTCAAGATGTAGCCGGACCGGTAGGGATCGCTTACCTGGCCAGCAAAGAGCAGTTATTTACTCAGGGTTGGGGGACTTTACTTAATTTTGCAGCCATGTTTTCGATTAATTTAGCCATCATCAATATGTTACCAATTCCGCCGTTAGATGGCGGCCGGGCAGCCATGCTGATATATGAAGGAGTATTTAAACGGAAGGTAAACCCCCGGTGGGAAAGGGGCGTGCTGACGGCGGGGATGGTTTTCTTTTTATTACTGATTTTACTGATTTCGGTAAAGGACGTGGGGCAGATTTTGAATGATACCGGAGCGATCGACTGGCTGGTACAATGGCAGAGATGAAATACTCTAAGTTGTTTGGCAAAACCAGACATGGGGTACTTAGATCAGGTGAGCTGGTGAGTCACCAATTATTAACTAAAGCTGGCTATATCCGTGAAAGTACCGCCGGTCGGTATTTTTTCTTACCGCTAGGCTGGCGGGTGCATGAAAAAATCAAACGAGTGATTAAAGAGGAAATGGACCGAGCGGGAGCCCAGGAGATGGTAGCCCCGGTTTTACACCCCTTTGAGTTGTGGCAGGAAACCAATCGGGATAACACCACTGGCTTTGAGTTGATGCAGGTGACCGATCGATCAGGGCGCCAGTTTGCCTTAGGTGGGACGGCCGAAGAAATGTTTGTCGATGTGGTCAGACGCTTTCAAATTTCCCACAAAGATTTACCGTTTAATATCTATCAATTTTCGACCAAGTTTAGGGATGAGTTGAGAGCCCGGGGAGGCTTACTTCGGGTCCGGGAGTTTGTGATGAAGGATGCCTATAGTTTTGATCGGGACGAGGCAGCCTTCAAAATCGAATACGAAAAGATGAAACAGACTTACATGACTATTTTTAAGCGTTTAGGTTTGGAGACTAAAGCCGTCGAAGCGGATAACGGTTATATCGGCGGCGAATATTGTCATGAATTGGTGGTGGAGCACCCCCTGGGTGAGAGTCATTATGTGGAAAGTGAAGATGGAGCGGTGTGTCAACATGTGGATGTGGCTAAGTTTAAAAAAGAAGCGAAGAATTTAAACGATGATTTATTACCATATAAACAGGTAGAGGCGGTCAGGGGAAAAACAATGGAGGAGGGAGTGAAGTTACATGGTCTGCCGCTGTGGCAGCAGTTGAAAGATGTTTTGTACAAGGATAAGCGGGGGAAATTATTTTTGGCGATAATTCGAGGTGATCTATCGGTGGGTGAAGCCAAATTATTGCATGTAGCCAAGGCTGATTATCTGGAGCCAGCCGAGGATGAGGATGTGAGTCGAATTGGCAGTTATCCCGGTTTTATTTCGCCGGTGGGGTTAGAGGATAAAGTAACGATCGTGGCGGATACATCCTTGCGAACGGTGAAAAATATGTATGGTGGGGCGAATAAACAGAATTTAGATGCGCTGAACATGAATATTGACCGGGATTTTAAACCACATTTTGAGGGTGATATTGCTCAGGCAAGTGATGGCTTTCAAACCGAAGATGGAACCCAAACCTTGAAGGTAAAACGGGGGATTGAGGTGGGGAATATTTTCCAGTTGGGTTATCACTATACCCAGAAGATGAAAGATGCGGTTTTTGTTGACAAAGATGGCACCTTGAAACCTTATTACATGGGTTGTTACGGGATCGGTTTGGGGCGGACCATGGCCACGATTGTCGAAAAGTTCCATGATGATAAGGGGATTAATTGGCCGACGGTGGTGGCGCCGTATCAAGCTCATTTAATCACGATAGGGAACAATGAGCAGGAAACGATGAGTCATAGCGAACAGGTCTACCGGCAGTTAACACAAGCGGGGATAGAAGTGTTGTGGGATGACCGGGAGGAAAGCCCGGGTAAGAAGTTTGCCGACGCGGACTGGATCGGCCTGCCGGTGAGGTTAGTCGTCTCGGCCAAGACCCTTCGGCAGGGCTCAGGGCAAGCTGGAGAGAAGGTGGAATGGAAAGAGCGGACTAAAGACGCAGCCGAAGTGATCGATTTGGCCGAGGTGATTAAGCGGTTAAAAACCATATGATTAAAGATTTAATAACCAAGCCGGTGAAACTGTTAGTGACGCACCAGAACCCGGATCCGGATGCGGTCGGGGCTTGCTGGTTGTTGATGAAGTATGGCGGACGCAAGTTGGAAGGAGCCCAGTTTTATTTTGTACCCAGCGGTTCAGTGGTGAGTGACGCAGTCTTAAAGCAGAAAGAAGTGGAACGGGAGGAAACGGTGCATGTGGATACCGGTTTGGGAGTGTTTGATCATCACCAAGCCGATAATCAGGCCAGAGACAGCGCCACTTGGCGGGTCAATCAATATTTGATTAAAGCCGATCCCAATTTGGCCAAGGATGAAGCTTTAAAGCGAGTGGTCAGGTTGATTAACGACAATGATCATTTTGCGGCTTGTTGGTGGCCTGAGGCCGACCATGACCGCTATGTGTTAATGTTTGAGGAGATCCTTAAAGGTTTAAGGCAAGCCCGGGGATTTTCCGATCGGGAAGTGGTGGAGTTTGGCATGATTTGCTTGGATGGTATTTATGTGTCGATGAAGCAAAAGGTTAGTGCCGAGGCGGAGTTAGCGTTAGGTCAAAAATTTGAGAGCCGCTGGGGTCAAAGTTTAGCCATTGAAAATAATAATGACGAGGTGATCAGGATAGCCCAAAAGCGAGGCTTTAATTTAGTGGTGCGGAAAGAAGCCGATAAAGGTCATATTCGCATCAAAGTGGTGCCGGAGCGGGGATTGGATTTGACACCGCTATATGAAGTGATTAAAAAGCGAGATCGGGTCGGAACCTGGTTTTTCCATCCCTCAAAAACGATGCTGATTAACGGTTCCCGCCATAATAACACGCACGTCCCATCTCCCCTAACTCTTGATGAGGTCGTGACCATAATCAAGAGCATATAGCATATAGCGAATAGCATATAGTATGAAGTATAGCCCAAAAAATGGTTTAATTCTTGATTTGATCAATTTGCAGAATCAACCTGATTACAACTTGGTTTTGGCGCAGAGCCACTTTATTAAAACGGTGGAGGATGTGCACGAGTTGGTGGTTAATTGTGTGCCGGGAGCAAAGTTTGGATTAGCCTTTAACGAGGCCAGTGGACCACTGATGATCCGAACCAGCGGCACCGAGCCGAAGTTAATTAAAGAAGCGGTCAGACTGGCCAAGTTGATTGGCTGCGGTCATTTATTAGTCCTAGTCATGACTAATGTTTATCCGATCAATATTTTACCCCGGTTAAGCGACGTCCCGGAAATAGTCAGTCTCTATTGCGCCACAGCCAATCCAGTGCAAGTGGTAGTGGCAGCAAGTCAGCAGGGTCGAGGAGTGTTGGGAGTTATCGATGGGGGGACCCCAAAGGGAGTCGAGAGCGGCCAGGAAATCACCCAGCGTCAGCAATTATTAAGACAGATGGGTTATAAGCAATAATATCGGTTTTAAACTTCGTGATACAATACAAAGACATGGTCAATAGCCACACCGTTTATACCAGATGGGAGGTGTTATTGTTTTGTGCCGACTGTTATCAAGGCCAAAAAAGATGAACCGGCAGCCAGCGTGATTCGACGCTTTAAAAAGCAAGTGCTTCTAGATGAAATTTTGAAGGATCTGAAAAAGAAAGAATTTTACCTCAAACCTTCGCAAATCCGCAAAGAACGGAAGAAGGAATGGGAACGCCAAAAGAGGCGAGAGCGATTTTTGGCGTCTTATCACTAAGAGTATGACCAAGGTGCATATTTGGGCAGATAGTCGCTACCCGATTAGTCGGCGGCGGCTAAGAGCGGCGGTGGCTCGGGTGGTTAAAAGCGAAGGTGTGACTTCCGCGGTGGCCGTTTCCATTGCCGTCGTCGGCAACCGCAAAATGAAACAATTAAACCGGGAATATCATGGGGTGGACCGGACCACTGACGTGTTAAGTTTTGCCTATCTTGACCCTTTAAGCCAGAAAGGGAATTACCACTTTATCACCCCAGAGACGGAAGGCATGGTCTTGGGCGACATCATTGTGGCCTACCCCCAAGCCGTCAAGCAGGCTGCGCTGAAAGATAAATTGGTAGATGAAGAGATGGATTGGTTGGTTGAGCACGGGATGCAGCACCTATTTGGGCATCACCACGAGTGAACCAAGGTAAAGCAGAATCAGCAATGAATGGCTGTATGCTGGCTGTAGTGGTTAAGTTACAATGGGCGGTGGATGATGAATTTTTACCGAAAATACCGGCCGCAAACGGTGGCCGAGATCGATACGACGGCTATCCGGGTAGCTTTGGAGCAGATCTTAACCAAGGGTAAAATTAGTCAAGCTTGGTTACTGACCGGGCCAAAAGGGGCGGGTAAGACGTCAACAGCCAGAATTATTGCCAAAATTTTGGAGTGCGAGAAGAATCTGCTTAAGCCACAAGCTCTAGAAGAGCCTTGCAATCAGTGTGGAGCCTGTCGGGCGATCATGAACGGATCTTATTTAGGGGTAGTCGAAATGGATGCCGCCAGCAACCGGGGGATTGATGATATCCGCCAGTTGCAGGAACGGATCGGTTTGGCACCAGCCCAGGGAAAATTTACTGTCTACGTGATTGATGAAGTCCACATGCTGACAGCCGAGGCGTTTAACGCGTTGCTGAAAACTTTGGAAGAGCCGCCAGCTCATGTAGTCTTTATCCTCTGCACCACTGAACTAAAGAAAGTACCGGAGACAATTGTGTCTCGGTGTACCCAGCTTAATTTTGACAAAGCCAGTCAGATTGAGGTGAAGCGGTCTTTGGGGCGAGTAGTTGACGGAGAAAAATTAACGGTAGAACCGGGGGTCTTGGATTTAATTGCGGCCGGGGTCGACGGCAGTTTTCGGGATGCAATCAAATTATTGGAGCAGGCGGTGGACGAGACCGGCACGGTGAAACTGATACGAGTAGAGCCACTGGTGGGGCAGGGGCAGTTATATCAGGTTGAGGAGTTAATTAGAGCCATCAAGCATAAAAACGCCAAAACAGCCTTAGTGCTGGTGGCGGCCAAGGAACAACAAGGAGTGGATTTAAATCTTTTGGTAGTGAAACTGGTGGAAAACTTGAGATCGGAACTGATGGCTGCCGCGATCGTTCAGAAACCGGAACCAAAACAAATTGAAGCCTTGACCGAATTAGTGGAGCGGTTAAGTTCGGCTAGCCAGGAAATGAAGTGGTCGCCATTAATCGGGCTACCCTTACAGATTGCTATTGTTAAATGGTGTTATTTACCGGGGGAGACTGTGATTGAACCGGTTAAAGTTGAGCCAGTGAGTCAAGCGGCGCCGCCGAAGCTTCAGTCAAAGCCGCTTCAATTAGCTGAAGTAGAAGGTAAGTGGAGTGAAGTCTTAAAAAAAGTCAAACCGCTAAATCATAGTTTAGAAGCTTTACTCAAAGCCGCCCGGCCCGTGGCCACGGCCGATTCCTGGCTGACAGTCGAGGTCTATTACACTTTTCATAAAGAGCAGCTGGAACAAGAACGCTATCGAGCCATGCTGGAAAGCCAATGCAGTGAAGTAATGGGGGCGCCGGTGAAATTGAGATTTAAGTTGGGTCAAAAAACGGCCCAAGCCGTCGCGGCTGCACCCAAAGAGGTGGTGAATGTGACCGGTCGGGTGAAGGATGAAGATTTGGCGCAAGCGGCTGAGGAAATATTTGGTTAAAGCCATGGTAATATAAACAAAGAATGATAAAGTATTATCGGTAATTAAAGGAGATTTATGGCTTTTAATCCATTAAAAGGTTTAGGGGATATTAATAAATTGAGACAACAAGCGGTAGCCATGCAGCAGCAATTGGCGGCAGAGGAAATTGTGGTGGATGAAGGCGATGTCCATGTGGTGATTACCGGTGACCAACGATTGAAGGAGTTTTCGGTCCAGGGGATTACCAGTGAGGTGGCCATCTCGGCGATTAACAAGGCGATTAAAAAGTCGCAGGAATTAGCCGCCAAGAAATTGCAGGCGATGGGAGGCTTTGGGGGCGGGCAGTGAAACGATTTAAACGGGTGGTGGTAGTGGGATCGGCGGGGTTTGATCAAATTATGAGTTTACCGGGAGTGTTTAGCGACTGGATCATGCCGGAGAAGATCCATCAACTAAACGTGTCCTTTACGGTAAAAACGCTCAGGCGAGAGTTTGGGGGGACCGGCGGTAACTGCGCTTATACCCTGGGTTTACTGGGTCAAAAACCGGTCTTGGTGAGTATTTTAGGTCGGGATGCAGTCGCCTATCAAAAACATTTGCTTAAGGCTGGGGTGAATTTGAGCGGCTTAAGAATGGATCGAGGCTTATCGGCTTCAGGTCAGGTGATGACTGATAAACAGGATAATCAGTTATGGAGTTATTATCCTGGACCGCTAAGAAAACTTTCAGCGTATAGCTTAGAGCCTATAGTTAAACCGCATGATTTGGTGGCCTTGCTGCCGAGCGAACCAAAAGCCTTTGCCAAACATTTGAGAGAAGTGGTCAAGCGCAAGGCCAGGTTTATGTTTGATCCGGCCTTTTTTATTCCCAATTTGACTCAGGCGGAATTACGGCTGGGTTTGACCTATGCAGAGATGATCATTGGCAACGATTATGAAATTGCCCTGATGGAGAATAAAGTTAAACGGATTATCAGGCACCAGCTAACCAAGAAACAAGTATTAATCAGAACGTTGGGGGAGAGAGGCTCGGAGGTTTATACGGGTGGGATGGTCCACCAGATTCCGGCAGCTAAGGTTAAGCGGGTCGTCGATCCGACCGGCGCGGGGGATGGCTATCGATCTGGGTTTTTAACCGGATACATCGAAGGTAAAAGTATGTTAGACTGCGGTCGGATGGGGGCAGTGGCAGCCGCGTATACGGTCGAAAAATACGGCACCCAAACCCACCATTTCACTTTACAACAGTTCCAAGAAAGGCTAAGGCAAGCTTATGGCTAAAAAAATAGTGAGCGACATTTGGGAGATTAAATTAGCAAACGAGGGCAGGAAGCGGATTGAGTGGGCGGGGCGGAGTATGGAAGTGGTGAGGTTAATTGGTGAGCGGTTTAAGCGTGAAAAACCATTTAAGGGTTTAACCATCGGGGCGTGCCTCCACGTCACCAGCGAAACGGCCAATTTAATGCTCACTTTGAAGGCGGGGGGAGCCAAAGTGGCTTTATGTGCATCTAACCCATTATCAACCAATGATGCGGTGGCAGCCAGTTTGGTAAAAGATTACGGCATTAACGTCTGGGCAATTCATGGGGAAGACACCAAAACCTACTATCGACACCTCGATCAGGTATTAGATTTACACCCAGAAATAACCATGGACGATGGGGCTGATCTGGTATCCAGTTTGCACGCCAAACGACCCAAACAGCTGAAAGAGGTTTTTGGCAGCAGCGAGGAGACGACGACCGGCGTGATCCGGTTGATGGCCATGGCGCGGGATCGGGCCTTAAAAATACCGGTAGTGGCGGTGAACGAGAGCGATACCAAGCATTTATTTGATAATCGGTACGGGACAGGCCAGTCGACGATTGATGGGATTATCCGAGCCACTAACGTGTTGTTGGCCGGGAAAATAGTGGTGGTGGGTGGTTATGGCTTATGTTCACGCGGGATTGCCATGCGGGCTAGGGGTTTTGGAGCCAAAGTGGTGGTGACGGAGGTAGATCCGGTCCGGGCTTTGGAGGCGCATATGGATGGGTATCAAGTGTTACCGATGAAACGGGCAGCCAAAGTCGGAGATATTTTTGTCACGGCAACAGGGGATAAAGCGGTAGTTTCGTTAGAGCATATCCAGCGGATGAAGGACGGGGTGATTTTAGCCAACTCTGGCCATTTTAATGTGGAAGTTGAATACGATCGTTTAAAGAAAGCGGCTAAGCGGTCGAGGTTGATCCGGGAGAATTTGGAGGAGTTCGAGTATAGAGGTAAAAAAGTTTATGTGATTGGGGAGGGGAGGCTAGTCAATTTGGTAGCGGCGGAAGGTCACCCGGCTGAAGTGATGGACATGAGTTTTGCTAATCAAGCGTTGGCGGCGGAGTGGCTGGTCAAGAATCATGACCGGCTCAAACCTAAGGTCTACACTTTACCAAAAAAACTGGACCGCCAAGTGGCCAGGTTAAAACTCAAAGCCTTAGGGGTGAAAATCGACCGGTTGACTCGAGAACAAAGAAAATACCTAACTTCATGGCAGGAAGGGACTTAATAACGGTGCGTTTGACATTGGTGATTGGATGAGATAGTATCTATTTATAGATACTAAATAGTAGTATTAATATGAATATCCAATTACAGAATATCGTGCCGGTGAGCGAGGCTCGAATCAAGTTAAATGAGATGGTGAATCAGACTAAGCCGAATAATCCTTACATTATTTCCAAATCCGGTAAGCCTAAGGTAGTTTTAATCGATGTGGGCGAATATGATGAATTATTGAAGCTCAAGGCCAAGCAGGAATTGGCTGCCTTGACCATACAAGCTAGAAAAGATTTTACCGACTTTCTGCAAGCTAGGGGTCTGAATTTGAATAAATTGACCGACGATGAGGCAGAAGCGATTTTGGTCAATGAGTATTTAGCCTAAATGATGCGGATAATTCTTGATACCAACGTCTGGTTATCGGGGATTTTTTGGAGAGGTAAACCGGGAATAATTATTGATCGAATCTTTTCAGGCGAGACTGAACTTATGCCGGTTTTTTCAGCGGTAACTTTAGCTGAACTGGAATCCAAGATACGGAAGCGTTATCCGTATCGGTTAATCCATAGAATTCGAAGCCTTAGCTTGATGGTGGCAAATGTTCCCAGCACCAAGATAAAAGTTAGAGACCCCAATGATCAAATATTAGTAGATTTATGTATCGCAGCAAAGGTATCGGTGTTAATAACGGGGGATAAGGACCTTTTAGTTTTAAAGAAAATCGGTAGAACTAGAGTCGTTACTCCGAGTGAGTTTGTCTTGATGTTGAGCGTGGCGAAAAGTGATTTCCTGGCTTGACAAGCGGGGGGATAATTATTGCCATGCATACACTTGAATCTGATTTAACACCAAATGATAGGGCGTTTTGGAAGTCGTTGTTGAAAGTGGATAGGGGACAACTTAGGTGGGAGATACAAGATTTAAATATCCAATTCCACGAAGAACCGCTAAGATCAATTTTGTTAAATGGACCACCGAGAGAATATAATGCCCGTAATTGTTTTGATCCACGGATTGGTGATAGATACCCATTAGTCAAGAAAGGGGCAGCAGATTATGTAGCACCTCAAGGAGAGGAGTTAGGTGTCTGGGGATTACTAAGGTCAGCGAGTTTATCGGAGGTTATTTTAAAGCAATTGGCACCATTAGATCCCCAGAGAATTTTATTAGTTGGTGCGATATCTCAAGAAAGTTTATATGGAATATTAGCATCGATGGATGGGCTGGGTTGGAAGGAAGCTGAATTGACCGTGGTTGACAAATCCTTGGTCCCTTTAACAGTCTTAAAAAGACTAAATGAGACCGGTCATTGGTCTTGGAAGCCTGGAGTAAGGCTAGTGCATAGTGATATTAGATATTTCAATGAATGGGGTGCTTATGATTTGGTTTTAATGGATATTGTCAGTGCTTATACGATCGACCGGTTGAATTATTGCCATCGTGTAGGAGAAAATCCTTTTGCGAAGTATAGGCAAATATTACAAACATGCAAGGCGTTGGTGTCAAATGGGGGATTATTTATCAGTCGGACATTATCGTTTAGTGGGTATCAACCAAAAAAGCATCCTGAGCCAGTTGCCGAAGAAATTTTACAGGAGCGATTAGGAATTTTACGGAACCAATTAGGGGAGGAGATTTTTAATCAATTAGGCCAAGACTATCTGGCCGAAATGGTAGAGTCAATCTGGTATTATCCGTATCCGGAAACTTCTTGTGGGTTAGCTTTGATCTCTGCCTGGGGTGGGTGCCAACCAACTTTGCCGGTTGAGATTGAAACGGGTGGACCCGAGACTTTTAGGCAACTGTACGCTGATATTTTAGGAAAGAATGAGGAAATTCGGGTATTCTCAGCGCCATTAGGTTGGTTACTGCAAACCTTTTGTTGGCCAAAACCGGGTTATCAGTCTTGACAAGCGGGGGGAAAATTAGCCATGATGGGAAAGATACCAATTTGGGGAGTAAAAATTATGCCTGCCAAGAAGAAAGCTAAGAAAAGTACAACGGTAGAGAAGGAGACGAGGTTAATTGCCATTCAGGGAATTTTGTTAGCGGTGATTGCCGGAGTGGTCCTGTTTGGCATTTTGAAAATGGTCCAACTTCGAGACAACGTCGATGCTCTGTTGATGCAGCAATTGGCGGCACCGCAGGTGCAAACCTTGCCGGTGATGCCCGAGTCGGAATGACGCTGAATAAATTCTAAGGTAGAATGGGCGGGATGAGATTGCCGAAAGCGGTCACTAATTTGATGGAACAATTGGAGAAATTGCCGGGTATTGGGCCCAAAACAGCCCAGAGGCTGGTGTTTTATTTATTACATAATCCGCAAAGTGAGTTGGACGCCTACGCGAAGGCATTTTCCCAGTTGAAGCAGGGGACGGTGATTTGTTCGAGGTGCCGGAATGTGGGCGAAGCGGAACCGTGCGCGATATGCACCGATAAAAGCCGGGATCAGACCATTATTTGTGTGGTGGAACAGCCGCTGGATGTCTTAGCTTTGGAGCGGAGTGGTGGCTATCATGGTTTGTATCACGTGCTCCACGGAGCCATCGCGCCCTTGAATAATATTGGACCGGATCAGCTCTTTATCCAGGAGTTGCTCCCCAGATTAGCGGGTGGTACAATCACGGAAATAATTTTGGCGACCAACCCAACCATGGAAGGGGAGGCTACAGCCATGTATATTGCCAAATTGGTTGAAGAAAATCAGATTAAGGGCATTAGATTAACCCGGATCGGCCGGGGGTTACCGGTTGGGGGCGACCTGGAATACGCCGATGAAGTGACGCTGGCCAAGGCGTTGGAGGGAAGGAGAGAGTTGTAATATGAAAGTCTATTTCACAGCATCAGCAAGAGGTAAACGTAGTTTTGGTAAGTACTACAAAGAGATTTATGAGACGATTGCAGATTTGGGAAATAGGAATGTGGATGATTTGCTTTTTAAGATTGATGCTAGTGATTTATATCATGGTTCGCATGAAGATCAGGTTAAATTATATAAAAGTGCACTGGAGCATATTCAAAATTCGGATGTAGTAGTTTTAGAATTGTCAGTTCATAGTTTGTCGATGGGTTGTGTAATGCATAAAGCGTTAGATATTGGCAAACCAGTGATAGCTCTGTTTTTGTCGAAACATGAACCATATTTCGCTTTAGGGATCGATGATGAAAAGTTACAGGTAGTTGAATATGATGGAAATAATTTGAGAAAGCAATTGAAACTGGCTTTTAAGTATTCTGAGGAACAGATGGATACAAGGTTTAATTTTTTCATTTCCCCGAAAATCGGTGCTTATTTAGATTGGGTTTCTAGAATAAAAAGAGTTCCTCGCGCTGTCTATTTAAGGAAACTAATTCTTGATGATATGAAGCATGAAAGTGATTATGAAGGGTAAACAGAGTAAAAATAGTCTTACAAGCCATTTGAGTGAGAGTGATTTAGTTGATTTTCTGATTAACAAATCGAGATGGTCAATCGGTTTAGTAAATAAGTTTCAGGATCACTTAAATAACTGTCATGACTGTTGGACTAAGTGGAATAAGGTTAGATGGGATAAGGCATTAAATAGTAGAGGAATGAAGGAGTTATACCAATATTTGGGGCATGATTTTAAAGAATATTTTGATTCTTCTTGGGCGATTGCCGAAGAATGGTTAAGGCAAAATCCTCATACTGAGAAAGAGGTGGCTGAGTTTTATAAAACTAATTCGTCCTATTTATATAACTTGGTCGTATGGTATGAAAGTGGAGATAGAGAAGATTTTAAAAAGGATTTTGATAATCTAATTGTGCGATTTAAGGTTAATTCAGTCATCGATTATGGTTGTGGGGTTGGGAATGACGGTTTATTTCTGCTTGAAAATAAATGGTTAGTAAATTTTGTTGATTATGATTGTCCTTCGGTAGATTTTCTTAAGTGGCGAATGAAGAAAAGAAATGTCAGAGCTCCCGTGCTAAATGTTGAAGAAATAGATCTTTTACCGGAAATGGATATGTTTTGGGCTATTGATGTACTCGAGCATATGAAAAATCCGTTGTGGGCGGTAGAAAGATTGCCTTCAAAAACGAGAGTATTTGCGCACCGTTCACAATTTGGAAATAATGCTGGTGGCAGACATCCATGTCATTTTTGTTTTGATGAAATGAAGTTAGGCAAGGCTTTAAGTAAAAGGGGCTTTAAACATATACCTTGGCCGGTATTATCGGTTTGGATTAAGAATTAAGTGAAGGAAAATTTAACTGGCTGGGGTGAGGGCGAGGTGTTTCTCGATTCGAGTAAGACGTTGTTCGTGGTTCTGGAGTGGAAGAGCGATGGTTTGGCTGATAGTAATTTCTAATTGTTCAATTTGCTGCTTAAGCACCAGCATATCTTTTTTGCTGGCCAGTCTTTTAAGATCTGCTTTGGTGGCATAGACTTTAAGATCGGCTTTAGTAGTAAAGTCCTTGAGATCAGCCTTGGTGGCAAAAATGACTTTTAAAAGACTGAGATCTGCTTGGTTTAAGGTGGGTTTAACTTTAGGCATGGGCCCATTGAAACACCATCGGGCGTTGAAGTCAATGTGGCAAGTCCCGTATGATGAGGGTGTATGCCGGCTGGAGTACCTGCCCCAATTAAGACAAACCCCATAGGTCAATTTAAGGATGAGGCGGTGGAGGTCGGCAAACAGATAGCCAAGGATACTCTGAGCGGGGTGAAGTCGGTGGTGAGTCCCAAACAGATCTTAGAAAGCATTTTAGGTCAAACGCAGGCGACTCAAGCAGGGGAGTCTTTGGGCGTGGAAACTTTAAGCGGGGCTAAACAGCCCACCGATCCGGCTCAACAGGCCAAAGTGGCTGAGGATCGAAGTAAAGCGGAAGCTCTCCTTCGATTGCACCGGCAGCGACTGCAGGAGCAGGAAGTCTTTATTAAAGAAAAAGAGCAAGCCGAGGAGATGAAAAAACAACAGGCGAAAGCCGAAGAAGAGCAGCAACAACAGCAGCAAATTGTGCAGCTTAAACACGAGCAGCAAAAAGAAGACGTCTTAGGCTCAATGATCAAACAATTTGAGGGGAGTAAGGAAATGAAAGCTTGGGGTGCGGGGTGATACAATGCAAGGTATGAGATTATATAACAGTCTAACCCGGACGCTGGAGGAATTTAAGCCGATACGGCCGCCACATGTCGGCATCTATACTTGTGGACCGACGGTTTATGATTATGTGACCATCGGTAATTGGCGGACTTACACTTTGGGTGATTTGGTGGTAAGGACGCTGACTTATTTAGGGTTTGAGCCGGAATACGTCATGAATATTACCGATGTCGGTCATTTGACCGGGGATAATTTAGGTGACGCTGATACCGGGGAAGACCGGATGGAACAGGCAGCCAGAAGCACCGGTAAAACCGCGTGGGACGTAGCCGCATTTTATACGGCTGATTTTTTTAAAGGTTATGATGCCCTTCAATTAGTTAAACCAAAAGTCTGGTGTAAAGCGACCGACCACATTGCCGAGCAGATCGCCTTGATTCAAAAAATTGAAAAACAAGGTATTACCTATCGAATTGACGATGGCCTTTATTTTGATACCCAGGTTTATGAGCGAGCCGGTCATCATTACGGGACCTTGTCAACTTTGGACTCGATTAAAGCCGGGGCTCGCGTCGAGACCAATAAGCAAAAGAAGAATTCCAAAGATTTTGCCTTGTGGAAGTTTTCTCCTTCGGTCGCTCCCGCCAGAGGCGGGCGGGCAGGACAAGCCCGCAGGCAGATGGAGTGGAAGAGTCCGTGGGGGATTGGTTTTCCCGGTTGGCACATTGAGTGTAGTGCCATGAGCCTGAAGTATTTGGGGGAACAATTTGACATTCATATTGGTGGTGAGGATTTACGATCGACCCACCATCCTAATGAGATTGCCCAAGCGGAAGCCGCTACCGGCAAGGAACCGTTTGTAAAGTATTGGTTGCACGGAGCGTTTTTGCAAGTGGACGGTGGCCGCATGGGTAAAAGTTTAGGCAATGCCTATACTTTGCAAGACATCATGGCTAAAGATTATAGTCCGATGGCACTCCGATATTTTTATTTGACCGGCCATTACCGGAAACCGTTAAACTTTACTTGGGACGGCTTAGCGGCGGCCAAAACGGCGCTGACTAACTTAACCACGATGGTGGTAAGATTTAAAGATGAGCAAGACCGAGTCATGTTGTCAGAGGAAAAACTGATAAAAGTGCAAGCCTTTCAAAAACAGTATAGAGAGGCACTGGAAGATGATTTAAATTTACCCCAAACTTTAAGTCTACTCTGGGCGGTGATTAAGAGTAATATTCCCAATCGAGATAAGTACGATTTGCTACTTAACTTTGACCAAGTTTGGGGATTAGGTTTAAGTCAGGCGACGGCGCCAATGGAGACCATAGATCTAAAAGCGTTGGACCCCAAAGTTCAGGCTCTGATCCAGGATAGAGAGAAATTAAGGGCGGCCGGTGACTTCGAGGTGGCCGATAAGCTGAGACAGGAAATAATGGCTCAAGGTTGGCAAATTGAAGACACGGCGGCGGGAGTGATTATCAAAAAACGGGTAAGCTAGACGGAGTGGCTAATTTTAGGGCATTAGTAAGTTCCAATTCAGCTAAGGCGGTTTGGCCGGTTAATTGCAGGCTTTGGGCGTAGCGGCGACGAGGCTCGGGGTCACGTGGATTTTTAAGGACTTCATCAAAAGTTTGGTTGAGGGGATTTAAAGGAGCAGTCTCGGGTGGGGGGGGAACGATGGTGGCGGGTGATGGCGGTGAGGGGAGGCGGGCAAATAATGACTTGGCTAGATCGAGTTCGGCGGGATTGACGGTAGCGTTGATCAGATGTCTTTGGGCGGTGCCGGCTAGGCGCTGGAGTCGGACAGGGTCGATGGTGGGGTAATGGGTGGTTAAGAGATAATCGGAGTAGGGATAAAGAGTGGCGGCGGGTGAGGCGGGACTAGTAGTTAAGCGGGCGGCGTAACCTTGGGGGGTGAGGTAAAACAAGCCGCGATTTAAGCCTAAGAGGCGATAATATTCGGGTTGGAGGTCTAAGACGTAAACCGGGCGAGACTTGAGATTCCAGGAGATATAGTCAAGGAGAACAAAAGGGTTTTGGGGATAGTCAAAACCTTTAAGCTGGGGTTGGCGGTCTAACTTAAGAGCCACGAATTGATAAGCTTCAGGAACCACAATGACATCCGGTCGGGTGTGGTAGATAGCTTGTTGGAAGAGAAGGGCAAAACAGGAGACATCGGCGGTGCAAACCAAGAGGCTATCAAGTGGGAGCTGATTCAGGAGATCACGGTAACTTTGGGCCATGGCCGTATCTTGAGCTAGGCTAATTTGAGGATAGACAGTCATGAGGCGCCAAATTAGAACCAGGATTAAAACCAGGCTGAGGCTGAGGGGAGACAGCCAGCGTTTCAAGTAAATCAGGCCAAGGCTGAGTAAAAACGGCAAGGTCAGGTAAGTAATCAGGTATTGGCGAGCGACCACCGCCTGTTGGGCCAAGGTTCCCGGCCAGGGCATGATCAAGGAGAGGGCTAAGACCGGCAGCCAGAAGCATAACAGCCAGATTCGTAGTTGGCGGGGAAGTGGGGAACGCTGGGAGAAGAGACTGAGACCACCGACGAGACCAAGCAGGCTGGGGAGAAAACCAAAACTTAAGATCAGGTAACGACTATAGTGGACGAGGGCTTCAGGGCGATCGGGAGGCAAGCTGGTTTGAGGTTGGGAAAAATAATCGAGCATAAGGGCTTGGCGCCACAAGCCGGCGGCGGTGGCGGGGAAGTGCCAAGAGACGGGCGGGCTGGGACGTAGATTGAGTTGCCAAAGTAACAGTAAGGGTAAGGCCAAACCCAATAGTAAGCTGAGGAGACTGAAGATAGGGAGGTGACCAGGTCGAGGCCAACGGCTGATCCAAGTGACCAAGATTAAGGGGGTGAGAAGCCATAAGGATAAGTGGCTAACCAAGGCTAAACCGGTGACAAAAGCGAACAGGTAATAGCGGGTTGACGAAACTTTGGCGGCAGTAATCAGTTTCAGGCTAAGATAAATAATCAGGGTGGCCAGAACTAGATTCAAGGCATATTTTTCGGCCACTTGAGCATAGAGCCAAAAGGGGTACATCAGTCCCAAGACACAAGTGGCGACTAGCGAGAGACAATGGCTGGTAAAACGAGACAGACGGGGGGTGAGAGGTACATGGCGGAGAAGACGGTGGACCGAGAGAAAAATGAAAGACAAACTCAGAGCATAAAGTAGAGCCGAGAAGAGATGAGCTCGCTGAGCCAAGCTGACGGGCAGGGGTAAGTGAGTGGCCAAGTATACGCCGGAGAGATAGAGAGGGTAACCGGGGGGGTGAGCCACCCCACCGTAAGCCCCGGCGGCGATGAGGACGTCGGAATCACCAAAGCCAACGTTGACCGGAGCAGTCCCCGAGGCGTAGAGGTAAAAAAAGGTTATACCAATTAGGAGAGCGAGACGAGAGGTAGTCATGATTATTTGGCGTTTGGGTCAATTAAATAGAGTTTAGCCCAGATGCCATTATGTTGAAAAGTTTCGAGCAAAGTGTGCGGTAGCGGCTGCAGGATTTCCTGGCAGCGGATTTGGGAGTAGTGGTAGGGATGTATATACAGGATAACTGGTGACGGATGGCGGATGACTGAGGCTAGATCGCTGATAGTTTGGCAGTCCTGGAAATTAAGCGGTTGGTTAACATAACTATGAAGCGGTTGAGTCAACTGGTAGGATTGGGGGAAGCCGCCTAGAATCAGGCTTTGGGGATAATGGGATTCGAGATACTGGGCAGCAGTCAAACCGACTTGGATGTGGTCTTGGTAAGACAAATCTTCATTGAGGCGAAAAGCAAAAACTTCGGACGGTGGTGGCGGAGGGTGCCAGGCAAGAATAAAACTGATGAAAATAAGGCTAAAAATTAATGTGGCTACAGAGCTAGGCCAAACACGCCATAATAGATGGCAAGTGATGATGGTAAAGAGGGGGACTAAAGAGAGAGCGTAGCGGGGGATAAATTCACCGGTTAGGGTAAAAGTGCCGAGGCCAACTACAAGCAAAGTTATTAGCAGGATAAAGGGGGAATTCGTTAAAGTCGGCTTTTTTAAAGAAACAAGTTTAAGCACACCGGCTAAGCCAATGAAAGTTAACAAGAAGCGGTGTTGGCGAAGGAAAAAGACGGAAAAGACGAAACTTAAAGAAGTGATCAGTTGGCTTAGGTTTTTGGGGTAGACCGTTTCCCGGCCAGGGAGAGTCAGCCACCAGCCAGTGAAATAATGGTGATAGTTAAGATAAAAACCGGCACAGAGTAGCGGCAGAACCAGCGGTAAGTACCAGCGCCAATGACAGCGTTGTTTTTGATCCAGGAGAGTGAATACAGTCAGAACCAGGATGAGCGGTAATATAGTCATTTTGGTGAGCATAGCCAGGGAGAGAAAGGCAGCGGCGACAACGGGGCGCTGGTAAAACCAAGCGGTGAGACCAGCCAGACTTAAAGCGGCTAAGGGTAAATCAAGATAAATCATACCGACTTCGGCTACCAGGAAAGGAAAACTGGCGGTCAGGAGAGCGGCGGTTAAACCGGTCAGCGGGGAAGACAATTTTTTACCTAAATAATAGGTTGAGCCAAGGAGCAGGATTAAAAACGGCACCACCGTCAAATGGGCGGCCAGTCGGTTCTGGCCGAAAATAGACCAGGAAAGGGTAACTAAGAAGGGGATGAGCGGGGGGTGGGCGAACTCGGTAAATTGACTAATAATGGGCCAGGGTTTAAGGCTTAAAGCTTGAGCTGCATTGATGACGTAAGCGGCTGAATCCCAATGATAGGGAAGGGTTCGAGTCGGCCACCAAAGAAGAAGGGAGAGGCCGGTGAGGGTAAGGAGACTATAACGGTCTGGCCGTGAAAGCTTGATGACCATGAGGGGTATTAGTATATAATGTACAGTTAAAGCTAGACAGAGCAATATTACACCTTGACTAGAATATAAATAGATTAAATAATTGAATGAAATAGGAACTTTAAAGGGGGTGAAACAGAGTTATGGCTTCAAGTAATGTGTGGACTAAAAAAGTTAATAATGAAACTTATGTCAAAGCCAGACTGGTGTATTTATTGGTGCTAATAGGAATTGCAGTCGTCGTCGGGGTTTATGTCTTTACTGGTTATCTGTATAGCTCCAGTGAAGCTCGAGGGAGAAGATCTCTCCCACAAGATGGTGAAGTGACCCGGGCATCCTCCTATAGTAATCAGGCTTTTATCGATAGATATGGGACTCTTAGGGAGTTTACCCTAGGTTCTGATGGTCAAAGACGGTTAACCGAATGGTGTACTGGGAATAATTGTTATAATGCCAACGGTACCATGCGAACCAGGCAAGAGCGGGATGATGAAGCATGGAGGATCCAGGTGGAAAAACTTCAAGAAGGGAGAAAGAAATATTGTCTCAAGCCGCCTTGTACCGAATAATCACACATAGGATGAACAGGGGTAAATATTATTGAGTGAGAAGGTGAAGATAAAAATATAAATATAAATACATTCCCTTTTGGGGAGGGTTGTAGTGCCCGTCAAGATTGAACCAACAGAGGTGTTGAAGAAATCAGTCTGGATTATTTTCGGAGTGATTTTGCTGTTTGTGTTTTTGTGGGTGATTCGACAGAACCGGGCAGCGTTGACGGATACTTGGGTGTGTGAGGAAGGGAAGTGGGTCAAGATTGGTCGACCCACGGCGCCTCGGCCTAAAATTCCCTGCAGACAAGAGTAACTTTGGGGACGGAAAAACCAATATTTAGAATTTCACTTCAGTTTCCATCCGCCCAACCCCAGAAAAGAAAGGATTATTGTCGAAAGAGACGAGCTTGGCCGGATTATTCACTCCCAGCCTCCACAGTTCAAGTTTTAGCCCATTTCACTAAATAATTTGATAAAATAGAGGTATGAAACTTGCCATTCTTCTTTCAACCAACAATGCAGAAACTAACTGGAATGCTTTTCGTCTTGCTAACTTAGCTTTATCTAAAGGTGATACTGTTTCTGTTTTTCTTCTTGGTGAGGGTGTGGAATATGGACAAGCAAGCTCTTCTCAATTCAATGTTAAAGAACAGGTTGAAAAGTTCTTGCAATCAGAAAACACACAGATTATTGCCTGTGGTACATGCTTGGCGATAAGAAAACAAGGAAGCACGAAAGAGTGTCCTGAAGGCAGTCTTGAAGACTGGTATCGCATCGTTTCCGAAAGTGATAAAGTTCTTACCTTTTGAAAATGAGCAAATTATGAAAAAAGTGCTGTTAAGTACTATCCTTTTATTCACTTTGTTACTAACTCCATCTGCAACCTTTGCTCAAGGTATGATGGGTAACTGGACTAGCTCACCATCATCTGTGACCTCTGACGACCACACTGCTGGTGAAGAAATTGAAGGAAAAGAGGTCTGGGAAAAACTCCAAGCAAAACAACTTGAGTGTAAGAGCCTCATGGATGACAACTATGAAGTGCTTGGTGAATACTTCATGGGTCAATCTATCGGGAATACTCAAAGACACGCACTGATGAACCAAATGATGACCAGTATGATGGGTGAAGAAGGCGAAGAACAAATGCATATTGCTATGGGAAAAAGATTAAGTGGTTGTGAACCTAATGCTCAAGTTCCTTCAAATGGAGTTGGATTTATGCCGATGATGTGGATGATGGGAGGAGGTGGTAATCCTATGATGGGTGGTTGGAATGGGTTTGGTATTTTGGGATGGATTCCAATGCTTCTTTTCTGGATACTCCTTATTCTCGGTGTCATTGCTTTAATACGTTATCTTGGAAGGTCAGGACAACAGCAGGAGAATAAAACACCACTGGAAATATTGAAAGAAAGATATGCTGGTGGAGAAATAAATAAAAAAGAGTTTGAGGAAATGAAAAAGGACTTAGCTTAATATGTAAAAAAATTTGCCGCCGAAAAAATCTTAATTCTTGCTAATTTATTGCTACAATCTCTAAATATGGGGTTTCAACTTAAAGCTGGCACAATCAACGAAAAAACCAATATTTAGAATTTCACTTCAGTTTCAAGCCTCCCAATCCCAGAAAAGAGAGGATAAAACCTCAGACACCCCCTTTGTTTATCTGCTAAAATATGGGGAATGAATTTGTCAGTCGGAACTTGCGAGACCCAAACACAGTATTTGCTCTATTCAAGTTCAAATTACACCTTCCACCACTAAGAAAAGCTAGATTGATAATTGAAAGAAATAGACTCGGACAAGTGGTTAGAGCTCGTGTTCCTTATGTGAAGACCCATCGGGCACGCATTTTGAATCTGGTTGATGTATAATTCGCATAATGAAAGAGGCGATAGAAAGGACTTTTAGGGAACTAGCTGCTTTTAATTCTCCTTCAAAAAACGAGGTTCGTGTAGCCTCTTATCTTCAGGAGCAATTGACGACAATGGGGTTAGAGGTAAAAGTAGATGATTTTGGAAATGTTATTGGATATCTGTCAGGAAGAGGTGAATCGATACTTCTTAACGCACATATGGATGGTGTTCCTCCAGCAAAAGGCCATATACCAGTGAAAGAAGGGGATGTGTTAAGGAGTGATGGAAGCACGAACTTACGGGCAGATGATATTGCTGGAATTACAATTATTTTAGAAGCAACTATAACAATTATTGAAGGAAAGAAAAAACATCCACCGCTTGTATTAGCTTTTACTGCGCAAGAAGAGATTGGTTTATGGGGAGCGAAAGCATTGGATGTAACTGAATATGATGTAAATCAGGGAATTGTTTTTGACAATGCTTTTGGGGCTGGTACAGTGGTTTCTAAGGGCGCATGTTATGTTGCATTTGATGTTGAGATAAAAGGTAAGGAAACTCATCCTGGAAAAGACCTGTCTCAAGGAGTAAATGCAGTAAAAGTACTTTTAGATACAGGTATACAAGTTGGAGAAGCAGACAAAGGTCAAACCAGAGTAAACATAGGTACTGTTTCAGCAGGAAAAGCGAGGAATGTCGTACCAGGAAACGCAACAATACAAGGTGAAATTAGAAGTTTCTTGACAGGCGATAAACTTTCAGGTCGTTTATCTGAGGTCGAAATGGCTTTCAAAAACGCAGCCAGTAGAAATGGAGCACAGGTAGAATTTACCCAGAAACAACTTGCTTTTGCTTATAAGGTTGATGAAGATGAACCGTTGGTTCAAAAATATAAAGAGGTAGTTGGGGCTCGGGGAGGGGAATTCGAAATGGCTGAGACTTTTGTTGCTAGTGATGCCAATGCACTCCGAGAGAAGGGTCTGAAAGTGTTTGTGATTTCAACTGGTGTCGAAAGTGAACACTCCGTAAACGAGACAGTTAAACTTTCTGACATGGAACAACTTACATCAGACTTAGTTGCGCTTCTTGAATTGCTGCCTCAATAATCTCACCCACCCACCCACTTTTTACGAATACCAAAACCCATTTAACCTCGAAAAAATCTGCGATATAAAATACAAAATGGTTAAAGAGAGAGCTAGAAGTTTAGGGCAGATTATCGTAAAATCAGAATAAATATGTGGAATTGGAGCTTTGGCAAATCATTGATATTGGGAGTTGCAATTGGACTGGTGTTAACTCTTGCTGGTTTTTCTCTACAAGCAGTTGTTGTAATCTCTATAGCTTTTATAGCTTTTGTTTACTGGCTTATACGAGAAATTAATTTTATTAGAAATTCTCATGGGACAAATATTGAAGAATTAGAGAGCGAAGTGGAGGAGTTAAAAAAAAGTTGGAAAAACTTAAAAAAGATAAAACATAAAAATGATTAAATACATTGACAGGCGAGAAACACTCGAGCGTTATAAGGAAGAACACGAAAGTCTCAAAAAACTTGTTCTTACTTTGTCTGAAAGAGAAGCACTTAGTCCCAATACGGTTGATAGATGGTCAATTAAAGATGTTATATCTCATTTAGCTGCTTGGAATTGGGAAGCTATTGATGAGGTTGATAGAGTGTTGAAAAATGAGGCTACTTGGCCTGCTAGGTATGAAGGTAAGATTGGAGAGGATGATTATAATAAAAAAGAAGTTGAAAAGCGTAAAGATAGAGTATGGAAAGATGTCATTCAAGAGTGGGATGATTCATTTTGGGCACAGGTAAAGCGAATGGAGCAAATTTCAGAAGAGGAGTGGAAGCATCAGAGTGGAAATCAACTCTGGAGCGATGGAACACCAGTAACAGTTTATTCATTATTTGCATATGAGTATGAAGGGGAAGGCCATGAGGGAGGACATGCAGTTCAACTAAGAAAATTATTAGTTAAGGAAAAATAATTTATGGCTCTACATAAAGACATGAAGCTGTGTGAAATGAAACAATTTTTGCAAGAAGAAGTAAAAGAACAGATACTGCTTGAGATTGCTCCTATTCTTCATATTGGAATTTCACAGGGAGGTTATTTTGGCGTAACTAGACAAATACTTTGTTTAGTTGATTTTTTAGGAGCTTTATATTCTGGCTATAATGGTGAAGTTGATAAAAAAACTGGCAGAAAAGTAATATCAAAGGCCGAAAAAGCAATTAAATTTATTGAAGATGTTTTTGGGGATAAAGATACTAACTACAAAACTAACGGAAAATATCTTTACTTGATGTATCGGCATGGATTAGTGCATTTATATCAACCTAAAGAGTTGGAGCTTAAAGATGGTAAAAAATTATCATGGCTTGCTTATAAGGGAGCGAGGGAAGGTGCAACTGTGCTTGAAGTACAAAATGTAAGACATATGGAGATTTCCCAAAATCCACACGACCCTAACATAAAATATCTGACCATCTGGATTACGAGTCTATATTACGACTTAATTACAGCTATGGATTTGTATACTAAGAAACTTGAAAATGATAAGGATTTACAAAACAAATGGATAACAACCGCTAATGCTATCTGTGAGCCAGAAAAGGTATGACAAAGGTATCTTCTGATATATTCATGGAGACAGGTTAGCCTCAACTATCATATTATGTATATTAAGAAGACATACTAACAGTAATTGATAACCACAAGCTCAAAAATGGAGTGATAAACAGGGTAAGACAGTCGATAAGTCCAAAGAGGGATTAGCACGCCTAAAATCAGCACTAGAGAAGCTCACAGATGAGGAGAAGCGGTATGTTAAAGCGTTCGGTTCAAAAGTAATTGATTTTGAACAATTCAAGGAAAGCGTGCGTGAAGTTAAAGCAAAGAAGGAAGCTATAGAATCACAGGTCAAAGAGTTAAATGAGAAAGCCCCTGATGATGCTGTAAACCTCGATAGTTTTGACGATATTTGTGATACACTTTACTACTCGATGAAGCATGCTCCAGCCTCCGATAGGCAGGAGCATATGAGAAATCTCATAGTATCTATTTATGTCGGAGAAAGGAGAAGTGCCCTAGTAAATGGCCATATTCCATTACTAGCACAGGCACAATATATCCAATATGAACCTATCAGTCGGGATTGTTGGCTTGGCGAATGTGGGGAAATCAACCCTGTTTAACGCCTTGTTACAAAAGCAACAAGCCTTGGTCGCTAATTACCCCTTTGCCACGATTGAGCCTAATATCGGGATTGTGCCGGTGCCGGACGAGAGACTGGATCGATTGGCGGAAACGATCGCTAAGGAGCGGGTGCATCCGGAGGGGAGGGGAGTCAATAAAGAAATTTTAATGAAGGTTAAGTTACCACCGGTGGTGCCGGCAACGGTTAAGTTTATTGATATTGCCGGTTTGGTCAAAGGAGCGTCGACGGGAGAGGGCTTGGGCAACCAATTCTTAGCCCAGATCCGGGAGGTGAATGTGATTTGTCATATCATTAGAACATTTGAGGACGAGGCGGTGGTGAGGCAAGGCTCGGTCAGTCCCAAGGATGACTGGGAGATGGTGAATACCGAATTAGCCTTAGCCGATTTAGAAACGAAACAGAAACGGGAGACAAAAAAGAAAGGCATAACGGAGGCACTACCGTTGTTAACCGAAAAACCAGTGATAGTGGTGGTGAACGTTAACGAAGGTCAGGAAAAACAAGCCGAAACGGTAGCCAGGGGACTAGGTATCGAGCCGCGGTGGGTGGTGGGGATTAGTGCCAAAATGGAAGCCGATCTGGCCGCTTTACCCCCAGCAGAACAACGAGAATACCTGGCAACCCAAGGCTTGAAACAGTCGGGTTTGGAGAAATTAATTCAGTTGGCTTATGAACGGTTGGAGCTGATTTCTTTTTTGACGGCCGGAGAGAAAGAAGTCAGAGCTTGGACCCTTCGACGCGGTGATACCGCTCTTAGGGCAAGCTCGGTAATCCATACAGACTTTGCCAGGAAATTTATTAAGGCTGAGGTAATACCCTGGCAGGAGCTGGTGAAATGCGGCGGGTGGAAGCGGGCGAAGGAAACAGGAGCGGTGAGAAGTGAGGGTCGGGATTATGTGATTCAAGACGGGGAAGTAGTGGAATTTAAAATCGGAGCGTGATATACTCAGTGATAGTTATTGGGTGAGAGATTCGTTTTTAAGGCCGGCAGGTACGGCAGAAACTCTCCTATTAGTTATATTTTTTGGTTATGCCAGGATACGAGTTAATGGTAATCAGTCCGACGGCGGCCGACGGCGGTGAAGCTAAGCTGGTGGTAGCGGTGGTGGAACAGGCTGTGACCAAGGCCAAGGGTAAAATCAAAAACCAAGAAGAATTAGGGGAAAAACCGCTAGCCTATGCCATAGCTGGGCATCAACAAGCGGTGTTTAACCTATTTGAAATGAAGGTAGCGGCTGATAAGGTGAAAACTTTGAATAATCAGCTAAGCAATGAAAAAGGCATTTTACGTTATTTATTAATCAAGCGAGAGGAGAAGTAGTATGTCGGCCCGATCATTGAATCGAGTGATGTTAATTGGCAACCTCACCCGGGATCCGGAATTAAGGTATACCCCGCAAGGAACAGCCGTGTGTACCTTTGGTTTGGCGACTAACCGAAGTTGGATGCCGGCCGATGGGTCACAGCGACAGGAAGAAACCGAATACCATCGGATTGTGGCTTGGGCTAAATTAGCCGAAATTTGTTCCCAATTGTTATATAAAGGGCGTAAAGTTTATGCCGAAGGTCGGCTGCAAACCCGGCGTTTTACGGGTCAAGATGGCAATGAACGAGAAGTAACCGAAGTAGTCATCGATTCGATGATTGCCTTGGGTCAACCTAAGAGTAAAGAGGAAGGCGAGGATGAATATGCTTATGGCGGGGGTGAGTTTGTAGCCACGCCAGCGGGCGGGCAGGCCACGCCAGCTGCCAGGCCAGCTCAGGTGACTCAAAAACCGCCAGCCGCACCGATGACGACCAGTACGCTAGCTCCGGCAGCCGCTGATGACGACGTGGTCGAAAGTGCCGTGGCGGCTGAAGAAGAGACGGTGGAGACTGACAAGAAACCGGCTAAAAAAGCGACTAAGATTTCAGCTAAAGCCAGCCAAGAAGAAAAAGCGGTGGCCGCTGATGATATTCCCTTTTAGTTATGCTTAAAACCAGGCCTTACCCCAAACGTCAGACTAACCAACCGTGCGCTTTTTGCGAAACGGGCTTGGTGCCTGACTATAAGGAAGCTAAAAGCTTAAGAAGTTATTTGACGGATAAAGGTAAGATTGTGCCGCGAACCCGATCGGGAGTGTGTTTAACTCACCAACGGGCTTTAACCCTGGCGGTGAAACGAGCCCGTTATCTAGCAATGTTGCCGTACGTGTCGCTGGCTCGTTAAGCTGGGGGTGGCTGAGTTTCCGGGGTATGGTATAGTGGGAAAGTTTTAAGGCTAATTTTTTATGGCTGAAGACGGTCATCAACTGTATTTACGGGTGGGACGACGACGCTGGCCGTTGACTTTAATCCGGAATGGATTAATGGGAGTGACCTTAGTGGTCTTGGGGGCGGGTTTAGGTTATGCCTGGGCCTTTAAACAAATTAACCAAACTCAGATCCCGTCAGTGCTGAAGGCTTGGCGGCAGGCGCCGGAGCAGATGAAGCTGGATAAAGATGGCTTGGATTTTTCTTTGTACTGGCAAGTGTGGGAGACGTTGGAAAAAAACTTTCTGGAAACAGAGAAGATTGATCCGAAAGAAATGGTCTATGGCTCGATTCAGGGGATGACGGCGGCTTTGGGCGATCCCTATACCGTCTTTTTACCGCCGGAAGAAAATCAGCAGACTAAGGAAGATTTAAACGGTGAGTTTGATGGGATCGGGGTGCAACTGGGTTATAAACGAGACACCTTGGCGGTAATGGCGCCATTGGAAGGTCATCCGGCCATTAAGCAGGGGGTGAAGGCAGGCGATTTGATTTTACATATTAAAGATGAACAGAAGCAATTGGATGTAGAAACGGCCGGTTTAACTTTACCCGAAGCAGTGACCATGATTCGAGGCAAAAAAGGCACACCGGTGACTTTGACTTTATACCGGGAGGATAAGGGTACTTTTGAAGTGACGATTATGCGGGAAACGATTGCCATTCCCTCGGTGGAATGGGAATACGGGGAGGTAACCGATAAGGGCTGGGTGAAACAGACCAACGGCACGATCGCTTGGTTGAAATTAAGGCGCTTTGGGGAAAAGACGCAGCCAGAGTGGGATGAGGCGGTGGCTGATATTGTCAAGCATCGGGATAACCTCAAAGGAGTGGTTTTGGACCTGAGGAATAACCCGGGTGGCTATTTGACTGGAGCGATTGATTTGGCCTCGGATTTTATTCCTGAAGGAGTGGTGGTCCAGCAGCAAGGGCGAGCGGAGACGCAAACGTTTAAGGTGACGCGGCGGGCGCGGCTAATTAACTTGCCGACGGTGGTCGTAATTAACGGTGGTAGTGCTTCGGCTTCGGAGATATTGGCTGGAGCTTTGCGGGATCGCTTGCAAGTGAAGCTGGTAGGGGAGCGCTCGTTTGGCAAGGGGACAGTTCAGGAAGCAATTGAGTTGGCCGACCAGGCCGGTCTGCACGTCACCACCGCCAGATGGTTGTTGCCTAACGGCGACTGGATCCATGAAGACGGTTTAAAACCGGATGTGGAAGTGACCTTGCCCGATGAAGTGGCCAGCGAGGCGGCCAACCTCAAAGATAGTCAGTTAGAGGCGGCGGTTAAAGAATTAACAAATTAACCTAATCTTCACAATTGGCAGCTAAAGTACGTGGGGTAAGGAGAATTATGATTGAGCCAACTCAGGACCAAAAGAATCTAGCCGGGAAACACGGCGGTTCGGCCTGGGTGGGATTTGTGGTCGGTTTAATAGTCATGGGTTTGATGGTGGTGGCTTTTTTCGGTGGGGCGGCAGCGGATCGCTTAGTGGGCTTGAAGCAATTGGATCAATGGTTACCTGGGTTACAGCGGTTGGCACCGACCGGTCAGAAACAAATATCGCAGACGATTTTAAATGAAGAATCGGCAGTCGTGGGGGTGGCCGAGCGAGTGTCACCTTCAGTAGTAACGGTAGCGGTAACCACGCAGCGACAGCGGTTACCGTCGTTTTTTATGGATCCGTTTGGAATGTTTGGCAACCGGATGATGCCTAATGAAAGCGAATTGGAGCCGATTCAGCAGGATATTGGTTCCGGCTTTGTGGTAGACCAGCAGCAGGGTTTAATCGTGACCAATAAGCATGTGGTTAGTTCTGCCAACGCCAAATATAAGGTGATTGGCAACGATGATAAAGAATTTGAGGTAGTTAGAATATACCGGGATCCGGTTAATGATTTAGCCATTTTAAAAGTGGCAGATGCCAGTCTGCCGGCCATTGACTTGGGTGATTCTGATACCTTAAAAGTTGGTCAATTTGTGGTGGCCATCGGCACGGCTTTAGGTGAGTTTAGACACACGGTGACGACCGGAGTAGTTTCCGGCTTAGGCCGGGGGATTGAGGCGGGTGATGGCTTGGGCGGCGCGGTCGAAGCCTTGGATAACGTCATTCAAACCGATGCGGCCATTAATCCGGGTAATTCCGGGGGACCGCTACTGAATAGCTTAGGTCAGGTGATCGGGGTGAACGTGGCTATTGCTTCAGGGAGCGAGAACATCGGCTTTGCCATTCCTATTAATGTAGTCAAACAGTCGCTAGCCAATTTCAACGAAACCGGGCAGTTTGACCGGCCGTTTTTGGGCGTCCAATATCAAATGATCAGCCAAGAGGCGGCGTTGATGAACGAGGTGCCGGCCGGAGCTTATGTGAGGCAGGTGGTGGACGGTTCTGCTGCTGCTGAGGCCGGTTTGGAAGCTGGGGACATCATTACCAAGCTAAACGGAAAGAGTTTGAAAGATGCCAAGGGTGGTTTGGCAGAAATTATCAATAGTTTTAAAATAAACCAGGAAGTAAAAATGGATATTTATCGCGATGGGAAAACCATGGAATTAACGGTGATGCTTAAACCATCGGAACCGGCGGCAGAGTAGGGGTCGATGTTTCGGGTTGATGGAGGGTGGTGAGGATGGGATCAAGATCACCATCAATAATGCGATCGAGATTTTTCCAGGTTTTAGGGAGACGGTGGTCGGTAACCCGGTTTTCCGGATAGTTGTAGGTACGAATTTTTTCGGAACGCATGGCCCGGCCAACGGCGGCTTTACGGGATGAATCTAGGGTGTTAAGGCGCTTTTGGTCTTCAATGTCCCAAAGTTTAGCCCTTAAGATTTCCAGGGCAATAGCTTTATTTTGCTGTTGATAGCGCTCTTCACGGCAGTGAACCACTAAGCCGGTCGGTTTATGAGTTAAAGTGACGGCGGTATTAACTTTATTAACGTTCTGACCGCCGTGACCACCAGCGCGGGAGAATTTCCATTCCAAATCTTCATCACGGAGGTTTATCTGAGCGGGGGGGATTTCGGGCAGGACGGCGACAGTGGCGGTTGAAGTGTGGATCCGACCCGAGCTTTCGGTGATCGGGACCCGCTGGACCCGGTGAACCCCGGATTCATATTTTAAACGGCCGTAGGCACCGCGGCCTTTAAGCTTGATGACCCCGCTGGCCAAGAGTTCCAAGCGAAAGCCTTGAGCTTCGGCATAACGGCGGTACATCCGCAACAGATCATTAGCAAAGATTTTGGCCTCCTCCCCGCCGGCGCCACCCCGAATTTCCATGATGGCCGGGGCATGATCCATCCCCACTTCGTCCCGATCAGCAAGACTTCGCGGGGTGGGATTGGTCAGGGCGGATAAGGATTCGGTTAAGGCGGCTTTTTGGGTTTCCAGACGGTTAATTTCTGCCTGAGCTAACTCGGCTAAGGTCGGATCTTGGAGTAAGCTAGTGGTCTCAGCCAAGCGCTGGTCGATTTTCAATAGCTGGGCTTGGAGTTGAGTAATCGCGTCGTTCATTTGGCGGATTTAATATCCTGGAGCATTTCTTTGAGCGATTTGGTCGGGACCGAAGCTTTAGTCGTTTTCTTGGTTTTGGTTTTGGCTTGATAGCTTTTGGCTTGATTGACTTTGGCTTGAAAGCGTTCGACCCGGCCTTGAATATCGACGAATTTCATTTCCCCGGTAAAGAAGGGGTGGCAAGCGGAGCAAATATCGACCTTAATCGATTCTTTGGTCGAACCGGTGACGAAGGTATTGCCACAACTACAGGTGACTTGACAGTCGTTATGCCAGGTGGGATGGATAGCGGTTTTCATAACTGGGGCATTATAGGTGATTTAGAGCTAAGACTCAAGCGTGGAGCTTAATCTGTCTTCGACGAGATTCGGCCAGGATGACACCCAGGACGATGAGCAATAAGCCAAGAAGCTGAGCCGGGTAGAAACGGTCGCCCAACCAGATAATCGATAGAGGAATATAAATAAGGGGTTGGAGGTAGGTAAACAGAGTGGCCTCGGAGACTTCAATCTTGGCTTGGCCATAGAGAAGCAGGGCTAAAGCCACCGGGGAACCGAGAATGCCCATATAGAGGACGGCGCGAATGACCTCAGGCGAGGCAAAAAGGTAAGCCATTGAGGGCGTGGGGCCGAGAAGGGGAGCCAGGAGACTAAAACCAACCAAACCGACTAAGCAGCTAATCGCAGTGACAAATAATTTGTTTTGATGGTGATAGTGTTTTTTGGCCAGTAATAGATAAGTCATGTTGGCCAGTTGATAGAGGAGGAGAAAGAAAATACCCAGACTGTTATGACTCAAAGTGTGATCAACTGTGGTTGAGGATAAGAGAAGGATTAAAGTCCCGAAGATACTCAGGCTGAGGCCGAACCATTCCCGTTTTTCTTCCCGTTCCTTCAGGAAAAATAGGCCACCTAAGGTTACAAAAATGGGAGCGGTGGAAGCAATGAGCGAGGCGGTTAGAGCCGGGGTTCGGGCTAAACCGGCATAAAGGAAACCCAGACTTAAAATAATTTGGACGATTTCGATAGGAATGATCAATTTGAGGCTGGCTAAAGCATGCTTTGGCCAGACAAAGAAAAGGAGGGGGAGCATGAAGACAGCGGCGACTAAGTAACGGAGCAGGAGGAAGTAGTAGGGGGTGATGATTTCCAGGGCGGGTTTGACAATGGGGAGAGCCGCCCCCCAGATGACCACATTACCGAGGAGAGCCAAATACGCCAGCCGCCGTTTTTGAGTCATTAAACCATGATAATGTAAAACACCCCTGGGGTGTAAGCAGCATTCACCCCGGGGGTGAAAGCCGAGGCAAAAGGTTTTCCAGGGTGTCAGTGGTCTGTTCACCGGTTTGCATGTTTTTAAGAGTGACTAGGTTTTTGGCAGCTTCGTCGGGACCGATGACTAGGACAAAGGGAATGCCCTTTTGGTTGGCGACTTTGAATTGTTTTTCCAAGCGGTCATAAGCGGGGTAGACTTCGGTAGCAATGGCTTGATCACGCAGACTTTGGGCTAATTGAAGCGAGGCAGAGGCCAGCGTTTGGTCAAAGATGGTCACTAAGACTGGGGTGGGATTACCGCTAGCGGGGATGAGGTTGAGTTTAAGGGCGGCTTCGACCATACGATCCAAACCAAAAGCAATACCCACGGCTGGGAGATCGGGTCCACCAAGCTGTTTGATGAGGTGGTCGTAGCGGCCACCACCGCCAAAAGAACCGATAGCTAAGTCTTCAAGGGGTAATTGGACTTCAAAGATCATGCCGGTATAGTAGTCCAGACCTCTGGCGATGGTGGGATCAAAGCTAAAATCAGTTTCAGGCACACCCAGCTCGGTGATCAGGTTAAAAATGGCGGTGAGGTTAGCGGTGGGGGTAGCTGATTTAATTGATTGAATGGCTTGGTTAGCTGAGGCGTCGCTTAAACCCTTGACCACCAGTTCATCAATGACTGCTGTTTCGGTGAGTTTGTTTAATTTATCGAGGGACTGAATGATAGATAAAACCGAGACTTGGTCGGTGGCGAGGGGAGTGAGAACCTCAGAGAGCACCTGGCGGTCGTTGATGGCTAATTTGATCGCCGGGTAACCGACGTTTTTAAAAGCGGCGTAGGTACAAGCGATTATTTCGGCGTCGGCGAGGGGTGCCTTGGAACCAAAGATATCGATATCGCACTGAGTAAATTCCCGGTAGCGGCCGGCTTGGGGTTTTTCGGCGCGGAAGTTATTCTGGATTTGGTAGCGGCGAAAGTAGGCGGGTAAGTCGTTTTGGTATTGAACTAAAACCCGAGCGGTAGGGACGGTTTGGTCGTAACGTAAACCGACTTCCCGGCCACCCCGGTCGGTGAAAGTAAAAACCAGTTTATCGGCTTCGGTGCCGTATTTACCCAAGAGCAGGTCGGCGTATTCTAAAGTCGGAGTTTCTAAGGGTTCAAAGCCATAGAGTTCAAAGGTTTGTTTGACTTTGGCCACGACGAAATCTCGGGTCCGTTTTTCCGCCGGCAAAAAATCCCGAAAGCCTTTTAAAGTCTGAACCAGTGGAGTCATAAGGTTAGTTCTCCGGTAATTATAACCTGATTATTACCATCAGGGGTTGATGATTTTAGGTAGAAGTTTGGTAATAAGAAAGCTAGTTGCCTGAATATCATATAGAGAAGCTTGACAACAAGGTGAGTCTTGGCCGGTAACGGGAATATTGAGACCAATGGTTTTTGTAGCAGGGGAGACGGTGTTAATAGCTCGAACATTGGTATAACCTTCAAGGGAATCGGGGATTTCGAATTGGATGGGGATTTGGTTTTGGGTGGCTGTGGCGATGACTAGACGGCTCAATTCGGCATCATTCACAAAACCAGTACCTTGAACCTGTAAGGCTGGTCCTTGACCGATGGTGGGGATGGACCAGTTGTTTGTTTGAGTTTGGGGTTGAGTGTAGGCGGAGTCGATGACAATAGCCACTCGTGGCAGTAGTCGTTGAGCAACGGCTGCAGCACCTTTGCCTAGTCCTTGCTCTTCCTGGGTGGTAAAAGCAAGATTCAAAGTCCAAGCTGGTATCGGTTTAAGTAATGGGAGGAGGCTGATCAAGACGGCACAGCCGACTCGATTATCTAAGGCCGGACTGGAGACCAGAGAGTCTTGGGTTTGATAAAAGCGTCTAAAATAGCCAATGGTACCGGGAGGCAAGTCAATAGGGTTAGGAAATTTTACGGTTAAATCCTGGTAAAACTTCGGTTGGTTTACAGATGAGGCGATTATTCCATTGATAATCGTGGATTTAGTGGTAATGCTGATAGTACCACCGACTAGTTCCAGTGGAGTTGACTGACCAACGGTGACGAACTGATAGGAAAGGTTATTTAGCCGGTTAGTGAGACAAATACCGACTTCATCTAGGTGCGCTTCAACTAGCATAATTTTAGAGCCGTCGCCAATTTGAGCTAGAACATTACCACACCCATCAATCTGGGGAGTTAAGCCGGTGTTTTGAATCAAGTCGGCAACGATATGAGTGATACCTTGTTCTTTTTCAAAGCCAGAGACTCCAGGGTATTTAACTAGTTGTCGGAGGACCTGGGAAATAGTCATAGATTTCCTAAAGTGGCTAAATAATAATAAAGAACGTCGTAGGGTGAGATCTTGGGACCTTGGGGGGCATAACCTTGGTCCGGTCGGCAATAGGGGTAGATGGTGAGCCAGCGGTCCCAACCCAGAGTCTTGGCAGCCGTATAGACCCGTTCATATTCGGAATAGTCAAGATAAACACCATCGTCCAAGGGAAGGTAATTTAGAAGGCAGAATTCGAACAAATAGGTAACTTCTTTGGTAAAGAAAAGGATTGGTTTAGGGCTGGCTTTGGCTAGTTTAATTAATTCAGATAAAGGCTCAGACTGTTTCGGATTATCTTGGTTAATAGTCATAAGTTGGCCATTTTGGATGGTGAGCGATAGGTATCGGAAACGGGGAGGAGTTAGGGTGGTGTCTAGATAACGAAAGACATTGCTGCCAAATTGGTTTTGATCCTGACCCAGTCTGATGAGGTCGAGTTTGACCAGATTGTAAATAAGTAGGTCTGGATTGGTGACGCCCTGAGTAATCAGGTTACCAAGTTGCATGTCTAGGGAGTTAACCGGCAGGTCGGCCTTAAACATTCTTCGATAGAGACATTGATTCAAGGTTCGACAAAAGGTTTGATAACTAATTTGTCCGGAAGTAGGCTCGGTGGCTTGAATTAGGGCTTGTTTTAAGTCTTGGACGAGAATGGCTGAAAGGATATCTGGTTTGATTTGTTGTTTGTGTTGAAGTTGGTCTATTAGAGCGGTGACTGGGTCCGGGGACATCAGAACGGCCGACAGAGGGACTCGGTTTTGAGATCGGCGCTGGGAATCGCTCATGAGCCGGTATGGCCGGTTGGGACCAGGATTAATTTTTATAAAGGAAAGATCGAGTAGGCCATCGCTGGGGAAGGGGAGGAGATCTAAAGTAATTTGGCCTATTTTAGCTGGTAAGTCGGCAGCGTTGAAGAGAAGTTGGAGTTTGTCTAAGAATGCAAAGGCAGCGAAAAGTTGGTCGGGGGAAGCATTGGCTAAAGTTAAAAATTTTGAGGGCAAGAATGCGTCTGGTTCGGCTATGCCAGCTAAGGCCGGCTGGTCATAGAGAGATTTGAAGTAGAGGGGATTTAGGCCAAGTTGGATTAGTTGGGAGTCAAGATTTCCGGAAAGGATGGCGGTCCGCTTGGCTTGATAGCGAGTAAAACATGCCTCTAGGCTTTTTGGGTAAAAGTTGGTTTGATAGGCAATGGTTTCTGGATCAGGTTCGATTGGATTAGGACGGGTAATCGCAGATAGGGGAAGGTTTCCCGGGTGATGACTTCATCTATTAAAGCTAGTTTGGCTAAACGGCTAGCTATGGCAAAGAGGCGTTGGTTGGCGGAAGGAGATAACTCAAGACTTTCGGGGAGAGAAAGTATTTTTTTGGCTAGTGATACATAGCGGTCTTGACAGATGGACCATTCCGTTAAAATTCGACCATCGACTTTTATTCTGGTGTTCACTTTAGCCCTGATCATTTGTTCAAGTCTTTGAGTAAGTAGTAGCGGTAGGTTATTGGTAATTTGAGTTTCAAGTTTTTCTAGGTCGACCAGGGAGGAAATTGGGGAAAAGTTAATTTCAAGTAGTTTTAGGTCCGGAGGCTTAAATTGGAATTCGCCAGGGGTTTGGGAATTTAGGGGGAGTTGGAAGACAACACCGGCGCTGAAACCAGTTAAGAAGATGAACATAGCCGGATTGGTTCCTGGCGGGTTTTCAACTCCAGCTAGTGTTTGGCCTAAATTTGCGGGTAAGAAGAATTTGTCTCCAATTTTTTGGGATTTGGACGAGTTTGGATTATCTCGTAGCGTTTGATAAGAGGTCAAAAATTGTTGAAACAATCGATAACAAATGGCAATAATAGCTGGTCGCCAGCTTTTTTCAATGGGGAGGTAATTAAATTCAAGACCATAGGAATAAGCATTTTCAAACAGCTGAATTTGGGCCATTGGTGATGGTTCTGTTTGAACTTGATATAGACCTGAGAGGCAACGGTCGACTAAGTCTTTAAGTCGGCCGTCGGTTTGGCAAGTCAACACAAGCGAGGCAATATCATTTAAATCCAATGGCACAGCGTCTTTCGGTCGGGTGAGACCAAAAGCGTCTTGGATTACAGTTGGTGACATGTTAGTTTCTTTAGGCATAAAAAAACCTCCTTAACGGAGGTGGTAATGAAAAAGGTAATTAACTATTTAAACACGGAAAGGCACCACCTCCGAAGATTGAGGATGGTGATGATGGTTGTTGGTCGTAGATAAGTTAGTCAACATAGAGGGTATCTTAACAGAGATTGGGGGAGAGTCAAGTTGTCGCTTCAGCTGATTGCTTATTCACTAGCGCTGCGACTCTGGTATTAGCTTCAGTTGTATTACTGGCGATTTTGGCTAGTTGGTCTCGGGCGACTATAGCTGCTGGTATATCTTCTGCTGTGGCTGCTGTTTGTAGTGATGAATACGAGGCGGCATTGACTACTGCTTCTGCTGATGACATAAGGATAATTCTAATATTTATGATTATAAGGAGAGGGAAAGAGTAATGCAATAGGGTGACAGGGTAACCATTCAGGATTTAACAAAACCTTCCCGTATGACCGTCGCTAGGGTGGGAAAGAACTGATGGGCTGGTTGG
>Ga0154763_123_pt1 | contig 58122 bp, 63 predicted proteins | sample Rifle2008BG16ft_FD_105771 | JGI IMG/M metagenome (GOLD analysis project Ga0154763, IMG submission 105771) | Microgenomates group bacterium RBG_16_45_19
CAATACAGGTCTTGGGAACATTTAAATTTGCTCATAGTGGGGCAGTAATTTGTAACACTATGAGTCTACATTAAGTAATCCAGGTGCGAAACTCGTGATTACCTCGCATTTTAAGCATTTGATATAGCCGCGGGCGGTTAGACAGACCTTCCGTTTACCACAGAAAACACACTTCCTACCCAGCCAAAAAGATGTCAGACGTTTTTGATAGCGAATATTGATCATAACCATCAAGCTAATTTTAGCGTTGATTGGTTACGAAATCATCTAATTACCAAGATTATTTATGGTTAACTTTGAGTCCAGGGTGGGAACGTCTCGGTAATCTCAGGGCAAACCAAGTTGATAAATCGTCTCCCACTTAGTTTACGAGATCGGGGTGGAAATGAGATTGATGATATCCCGAGGTGTCTTGATCACTGCACCCCCGGGGTGAAGGTTCCATTTTCAGCTAGCGCTCGGTCAAAAGGTATGTAATACTCGACTTATGGATGATGAGGTTCCACAACCATCTGAGGGGACTAGAATTAAATCACTAGGATCGCTGCTACGAAAAGGGGGTGAGGGAACTCAGCCAGAATCTGGACAGACCGGGCTGAGTGAGGATACACCTGCTGAAGGTAAACAAGAAGCAGAGATTTTAAAGAGACCTTTAGCTGAGACGCTTCGTGTCTGTCTGGAACAGGTAACCAAAATCGATGATAGAGCAGAGAATTCCCATTTCCGAAATGGTGCACAGCTATTTGAAGAATATATACAGGCTCAGGCTGATATTCAGAGGGGTAATTATGAATCGGGTAAACAAATACCTTCGGCTCAGATACAAAAGCGCAAGGGACAAGTTACTAATTTTCAATCATATTTAAATGATGGTCTTGAACACTTGTGGGCGGAAACTGATCATTTGAAACCCATGGACGAGACAGAATTACAGGATTTACCAAAAGAAGAACAACAGCAATTGGTGGCGGCTTATAAGGCTAGCCAAAAGAGCTTCGTTGAGGGGGTGACTCAAGCCACGGGAGTGTTGTTTGAGGCCATTGACGGCCAAGATTGGCAGACGGCAGCCCGGGTATTTGAAGCTATACCAATTCTTAAGGAGGCAGCTTATGCTGGGGCGGTGGTTGAGAGTTTAAGATCAGTCAGCTCAGCTGATTTAGTTAAAGCCCAACCATTAATTGAGTGTTTGCTGTATATTCCGAGACTTAGACGTGAACTTGAAGCTTTCCAAATACAACCTACCCAACGTGAGATATTACATGAACTTTATGGATTGAGTGTCGGTGATAATTATTGGGATCAGATCATCATATCAAATCGTTTGGACGGTGATAAGGTGACCGCTTGGGCAATTACCAAATGGCTAGGCCACCTGGATGAACCACTAAGTCAAAATAATCAGTTGGTGCAAGAAGTTTATGATCAATCGATAACGGAGCAAGCATGTGTCAATCACTTAGGTCCGATTCGCTTCTTACTTGGTATTCTGGGTCATCCCCAGATTCAGATGCTTCTTACGGAAGAACAAAGATTGGAGCTTCGGGCGGCGGCGGTACAAACGGCGGTTGAGCTTTATCAGTATCAATACCCTCAAGAGAATCCCTATCGCGATAGCTTTTATCAATTACGCCGACCCTTGGTAGCCCAGCTACTGTCTCATGCACTAGGTGCGATTACGGCCGTTCAAGCCTATGAAAATCTCCAGACACCAATTGCAAAAATTGCAAAAGAATTGATTAATACAGCTTTATCCAGACAAGATCAAGGGCTGATTCAGGATTTGGATAATCTAGACCAGCAAAAGGCAGGAAATGGATAAATAACAACCGGCCTTGAATGTATTCTTTGGGAAAACATTATTTGGCACTGACGATGGCAAGTAAGACTTGGATTTGGCCGTCTTGGGGGACAAAAGCGCCAATCATATCACGTCCGGCTGAGGTAGTAGCGGTAAACAAGCAGGTTTTGGGGGATTGGGGATCAAACTGGATTTGGCTGGAATGCAGTTTACCCTGGGGATCTGGCTCGGAGGCGGTGGCGGTGCAAGTACCAGCTTGAAGATCGTAAGTAAAGCGCTTGGGAATATATTCGGCTGGAGCGAGCAAGCCGTCATAACTGACAGTGGTAATAAAGCCATCCTGTTCGACCCAGACAACAACACCAGTGCGTTCCTGACTTTCATAGGCTACTAAATCCGATCCTGGTAAAAGCATATTATATTGGGTGAGAAATTCAAGGATTTGAGCTTTAAAGACGGGAAAATTCGCTTTAACTGGCTCATTGGCGATTTGTTCACTGAGAACATGGTTACCGGGAAGGTAGTGGTAAGCTTGAGCAATTTCGTCCCAAGCTTGCCAGCGAAGTTGCTCCGTGGATTGAGTGGGGGTGGTTTCAGCTGTAGGAGGTAGAGAAGTGCTTGTCGGTGGTGGTAAGGTCGGTGTGGACGGCAGCCATTCCGGAGTATAAGTTTCGGAAATCGGGATCGGTTCTTTGGCCAAAGGTAGAGTAGGTTTGGTAAATATGCGGCTTGCTAAAGCGGCAGCAGTTACTAGGCCAGGAATCATAATAGCGGCTGTAGTCTTGAGTTTCTGGGTTCGACGATAGGTTTCGAAGGCAGATAGAGCTTGGCGGTGAAGCTGGCTACCGTCAATGTTTGCCTGATATAAAGGATTATCAGGAGTTTTAGCCCAGGTATTTAAGTGGTTGATTAATTGCTGGTGTTGTTTGGGAGTGAGTTGGATTTGGTCTAGATGTCTGCCAAGAGCGATAAAAGAGGCTTTGTCGTTTACGTTAACAGCGCGGATTAAAAAAGGTTCCAAGCCTGGATAAGGATTGATCAAATTTTCCGCTAGTAAAAAACCAGATTTGGGATAAATCCGGCGCAAGTCGGCAAAGGAAGATTGGTTTGGTCCTGGTGGTTGGTAGAGAAGTCGGGCCAAATGATGAATTTGGACTGCCGAAATCGGCGCCTCTTGAGGCCAGTAGGCTTCAGTTTCAAGAAGAGGCCGTTGATATAATTGGAGTTGGTTTCTAAAGGAAACAGTAGTCTCCTCTGGATCTCCGGGTACATACAATAACTGATCAAGAATTCTAAGGTTGATGTTTGGTTTGAGTAAACTGGATCGAGTTTCTTCAGGAAACAGATTGAATAAATTAACCAGATTAGAAGTAATTTCTGGGGTAAGAGGTATTTCGGTGGACGCTGGGGAAAGAGAAGTCTCGTTCATATGACTATTGCGGGGAGAGGGTTAAGAGGGCGGTGGCGTTGGGGGCGAGGGGGAGTGAGTGAGAGAGGGTAGCACCGGTGGTGGCCAGGAGGGTATTTGAGGGCAAGCGGCCTAAGAATTCGGTAGTCAGGTGGTAGGCACCGGGAGTAAGGTGAGTAAATTGAATCGGTACGGTTTCGGTGTTTTTGCCATCGGGATCATAGTTAGTCACCAGCAGTTGGATAGCACCGGCGGCATCTTTAGCAGCCAGGGCTTTAACGTAAGTGCCAAAACCGGAAACGTCGAGGCGTTCAGGCCCTAAGCGATTTAATAAACGCAGAGCCTGATAACGGGGCTTCTCCCGACTGCCAAAATCTTGATGGGTCAGTAGACCCCAGCGGCCCCAAAACTCTTGGCCGGCCGGGTCTTTGCCGTCTTGAATTTCAAAGACAAAGGCATGTTTGATGGCCGGGGTGACCAGGCTCATAGTGGCAACGGTGTGAGCGGCAGCCACCTCGGTGTCATAAAAAGGATGATTCTCACTGGTTAAACCCCATTCACTGATGATTGGTTCAACGGTGGAAAAATACTGGGGATAGGCTTGGAGAAACTTATAGAACTTGACCAGATCGTCGAAAAATTCGGCCGGTTTAGCCGAATACTGATGCCAGGAGTAAAAATCGAGGCGGAGCTGGTTTTGAGCGGCATGATTGAAAAAACGAGATAACCAGTTGTCATAAAGAGCGGAAGTGGCCGGACCGCCAAAGCGAAATGGTTGGACGTTTTTGGCGGCGGCGGCACCGCGGGCGGCATAAAGATAGAGGGTTAAGTAGTCTTTGTCGCCGTAGGTTTTCCACCGGCCGAATAAATCGGGCTCATTCCAAACTTCGTAATAGACGTCGGTCAAATTCAAGCCGCTAGTGCCACTGACATGCTCGATGGTGGCTTGGACCAGAGCTTGCCAAGCAGACCAAGACTGAGGGATACCGGTGATATCGCCATTAGCCAGGGTGGGCGGCAGGTAAGACAGGGAGAGAAAGGGTTTAGCCCCCGCCACGGTGATTTGATTAAGCAAAGCGTCCAATTTTGACCAATCGTATTGGAGCGTACCGGCGTCAGTCCGGGTCATCGGTTCATAAAAATCATAGATATGGTCCAGGCGGATGTATTCGGGTTGGAGGGCTTGAAGTTTAGGCAATACCGGAGTGAATTGATAGGCGGGCGCCTCGCCGCCTTGAGCTAGAGACCGCCAGGGACGAACCAGGGGCCCGGGGCTGGTTTGGGTGTCGATCACCAAAGCGGCCGGAACCGAGCGAGCCAGACCTAAAAAATTCTGAACGGTATCCAGATGGAGACGCAAACTAATCAAGCAAAACAGAAGAAATAAGGAAACCAGGCTTTTTCGAAGATAGTGGGTTTTTAGCTTTTGTCTGGTTATAGTTTAACCCTATCACATCAAGCCTCCACTTGACATTAGTTAGCAGTCTTGGTAATCTGCTGCTAACAAGCAACTGCCATATAAAGGAGTGACTTATGACGGACTTGACCGACAGGCAAGTGCAAATCTTGAGGGCGGTAGTGGAAGAATACATGCAGACCGCCGAACCGGTGGGGTCGGAAACCTTAGACCGGAAATATAACCTGGGAGTATCACCGGCGACCATCAGAAATGAGATGGCCTATTTAGTTGACCTAGGGTACCTCAAGCAACCACACACTTCAGCCGGGCGAATACCCTCAGCAACGGCGATCCGTTTGTACATCGACGAAATGATGAAGGAGCGGAGCTTAACGGTGGCGGAAGAAGTCTCCGCCAAGGAGAAAGTCTGGGAAAAACGGGAAGTATTGGGAGATGTGTTAAGGGCGGTGACATATGAATTAGCCAGACGAACCGGTTCGATTGGGGTAGCGGTGACCGATGAGTTAAAAGTTTACCATGCCGGTTATGCCCATGTCTTAGATTTACCGGAATTTTACGATATCGATGTGACTAAGTCGGTCTTATCGATGTTGGACGAAGCCCAACAGTTATTAGATCTATTCCGCCGGGCGCACGATGACCGGGAAATCCATGTCTTGCTCGGAGATGATTTTGGCAATCAATTTTTAGAGCCGGTGGGGGTGGTTTACACTGACTTCCAGACTAGTCATCACCGCGGTTCGGTGGGAGTAATCGGGTCGGCCAGGTTAGATTACCCGTACGTGGTACCGCTGGTGAGACATTTCGGGCAATTGATTCGGGAATTTTCGGCTTAAAGGGTTATGATTAATGAGGGAGTGGCTGATATGGCTAAAAAAACTAGTAAAGTAAAAACCAAAAGTGACCAACAAGATCTAAAAGCCATGGAAGATAAATGGCAAAGAGCCTTGGCCGATTACCAAAATCTAACCAAGCGGGTCGAACAACAGCAAGCCATGTATATTAAATTGGCTAGCCTGTCATTAGTCAAACGACTGATCGAAGTGGTGGATCATTTTGAGCGAGCCTTAAGCCACCTCCAAGATCCGGGCGTCAAGATGATCTACGACGAATTGAAACGGGTTTTAAGCGATGAAGGCCTAACGGAAGTAGAAGTGATGGGTAAAACTTTTGATCCGAGTCTGATGGAATGTACCGAAAAAGTGGCGGGTGAAGCCAACAGGGTGATACGGGTGGACCAAAAAGGTTATCAACTAAACGGTATTTTGATCCGGCCAGCTAAAGTGGCGGTCGGAGTTAAATAAAGGAGAAAACCTATGAGTAAAATCATTGGCATTGACTTAGGGACGACTAACAGCGCCGTGGCGGTAATGGAGGGGGGGACGCCAAAGGTAATCCCCACCGCTGAAGGCCGGAATTTAATCCCCTCGGTAGTGGAACCCGAGAAAAACCTGGTCGGTGACGTGGCCAAGCGGCAAATGATTTTGAATCCGGAAAACACGATTTACTCGATTAAACGCTTAATGGGTCGACGCTTCGGTGATACCCAAGTGAAAAAGACTGAAGAAATGGTGTCTTATAAAATTAAGGCCGGTAAAGATAACCTGGCGGCGGTTGAAGTCGGCGGAAAATTGTATACACCGCAGGAAATTTCGGCCAAAATCTTACAAAAAGCCAAAGCTGATGCCGAAGCTTACTTAGGTGAAAAAGTGGATCGGGCGGTGATTACGGTACCAGCCTATTTTGACGATTCCCAACGACAAGCGACCAAGCAAGCCGGGGAAATTGCCGGTTTAACCGTCGAGCGGATCATTAATGAACCAACCGCCGCGTCCTTAGCTTACGGCTTGGACAAAAAAGGCAGCAAAACCATTGCCGTTTATGATTTGGGCGGCGGCACCTTTGATATCTCGATCCTGGAAATTGGCGAGGGGGTGTTTGAAGTCAAATCGACTAACGGCGACACTTTCCTCGGGGGTGACGATTTCGACGCCCGGGTGATCGACTATATTACCCAAGAGTTTAAAAAAGAGCACGGGATTGATTTAAAGGCTGACAAGCAAGCGCTGCAGCGGATCAAGGACAGCGCCGAAAAAGCCAAAATTGAACTGTCATCGAGCCAAGAAACGGAAATTAACCAGCCGTTTATCACACAAAGCAAGGACGGGCAACCGCTGCATCTGACGATGAAGCTAACTCGAGCCAAACTGGAAGAATTGGTCGACGATTTAATTGAACAGACAATGAAGCCGGTGAAGTTGGCCCTAAAGGATGCCAAAAAGGAACCTAAAGATATCAATGAGGTCGTCCTGGTTGGGGGTCAAACCCGAATGCCTAAAATTCAGAAAATGGTCAAGGCCTACTTTGGCAAAGAACCGCATAAAGGGGTCAATCCGGATGAGGTGGTGGCCGTGGGCGCCGCCATTCAGGGTGGAGTTTTGACCGGAGACGTCAAGGATATTTTGCTTTTGGACGTTACCCCCTTAACTTTGGGGGTCGAAACTTTGGGCGGAGTGAGGACGCCGGTGATTGACCGCAATACGACCGTACCGACCAGCAAAGCCCAAGTCTTCTCCACCGCCTCGGATAATCAACCGCAAGTCGAGATTAACATTTTACAAGGTGAACGGGATATGGCCAACGATAACAAAACGCTGGGGCGGTTTATTTTGGATGGTATTCCGCCGGCACCCAGGGGTTTGCCGCAAATCGAGGTCACCTTTGACATAGATGCCAACGGAATCCTGAAAGTGACAGCCAAAGATAAGGGCACCAATAAAGAACAGCACATCACCATACAAAACGCCACCAATTTGTCCGACGATGAAGTGGAAAAGATGAGGGCGGATGCCGAGAAACACGCCGAAGAAGATAAGAAAAAGAAAGAATTGGCCGAAGCCCGGAATCGAGCCTCACAAGCAGCTTTTGAAGTGGAAAAACAACTCAAGGAGCACGGGGATAAATTGGAAGCAGCTGATCGGGAAAAAATTGAAGCGGAAGTGAAACAGTTAAAAGAACTGTCGACTAAAGACGAAGCTTCAGCCGAAGACTTAAACAAAGCCACGGAAGCCACCCTGACCGCGTCCCAGAAACTGGGAGAGATAATCTATAAAAAGGCCTCCACCGACGCTGAGGCAAGCTCAGCCAAGGCGGACAAGCAAGAGGAGTCGGAGAATAAAGGAACTGAAGAACAGAAAAAGAAGAAGGATAAAAAGGCTGATGCAGAAGAGGGACAAGTAGTGGACGAGTAGGGATGAATGACGACGAAGCGGGACTATTACGATATTTTAGGTGTCTCTAAGTCGGCGTCAGCGGCGGAAATCAAAGCGGCTTACCGCAAGATGGCCTTGCAGTATCATCCCGATCGCAACAAAGAAGCGGGAGCGGAAGAACGGTTTAAGGAAATCAACGAGGCCTATCAAGTCTTGGCTGATCCCCAGAAAAAACAAACTTATGATCAGTTCGGTCACGCCGCGTTTGACCCGAGATCAGGTTTTCCGGGAGGCGGCGGCGGTCGAACTTATCGCCAAGGACCGTTTACCTACACCTATTATTCCGGAGGGAGCCCGTTTGGTGGAGGTGGTGGGCAAAACTCTGGCTTTGATTTTTCGGATCCGTTTGAAATTTTTGAACAGTTTTTTGGCGGGGCCTCACCTTTTGGCCGAACTTATCGCTCCAAACCCCATTACTCGCTTGATATTGCGTTAAGGGAAGCGGTGAAGGGGATAGATCGGACCATTATCCATCAGGGGCGAGAATATACGGTCAAGATCCCGGCCGGTGCCGGCGACGGTACCCGGATTCGCTTCCAAGATTTTGACGTCTCGGTCAACGTTAAGCCGGACGACCAGTTTAAACGGGACGGGGATGATTTATTTATCGATGCGGCGGTACCGTTGTCGACGGCGGTGTTGGGTGGAGTCATCAACGTGCCGACAATGGATGGGGAAGTGAGGTTAAAAGTGAGACCGGGGACCCAGTCACAGGCAATGATCCGCCTGAGAGGTCGGGGGGTACCACATCTACGGGGCATGGGTAAAGGTGATTTATACATCCGGCTAGTGGTGACTATCCCGGAAAATCTGAGTCGGGAACAAAAACGCCTCTTTATAAACTTAAAAGAAACCGGTGAGTGATGATAAGATTAGAGCATGATCTATCGCAAACCACGGTTGGATGAAGAAGCCGCGTATGATCGGTTGGTGAAACACCCGCTGCAAAGCCGGGCTTGGGGTAATTTTAGAGAAAATAACGGGGTAAGCTTAGAGCGATTGATCGGATTTGAAGGCAACCGGATGATTAATCAAATGCAAGTGACTTTCCACCCGATCCCCAAACTGCCGTATATGATCGGTTATTATCCGAAAGGAAGCTGGCCGGACGAGAGTGCCCTGCAAGCGTTAAAGGAAATCGGCAAAAGAGAGAAGGCCATATTCGTCAAGCTCGAACCGGATGTGTCGGTACCACCTTACCAAGAGACCGATTTAAACCAATTGCAGGAATTCCTGTTAAAGCACGGCTGCCGTAGCGGCCGACCGCTGTTTACGCCCTACAGCTTTATCATTGATTTGACCAAAAGTGAAGATGAGTTAATCGTCGAGATGAAAGCGAAAACGCGCTACAACGTTAAAGTAGCGATGAAACACGGAGTCCAAGTGGTCGAAGACAGCAGTGATCAGGGGTTTAATGAATATCTGGAGTTATTGTCGTTGACGACGAAACGACAGAAATTTTTTGCCCACACCCAGCAATATCAGCGACAGATGTGGCAACACATGAAGGGAGCGGGCATGGCTCATTTGCTCAAAGCCACCTATCAGGGGGAAACTATGGTGGTCTGGGTTCTGTTTAAATTGGGTCAGCGACTGTTTTACCCCTATGGGGCCTCAAGCCGGAAACACCGGGAAGTGATGGCTTCTAACCTGCTGATGTGGGAAGCAATGCGCTGGGGTAAAAAAAGCGGCTGTACCAGTTTTGATTTGTGGGGGTCTTTGGGTCCCCAGGCCGATCCCAAAGATCCGTGGTACGGTTTCCATAAGTTTAAAGAGGGCTACGGCGGGATTTTAGCCAAGTTTGTGGGTTCGTATGACTTGGTGATAGATGCCAAGCTTTATAAACTGTTCCGGATTGGGGACCGGTGGCGATGGCAATGGCTGCGGTTTAAAAGCAAATTATGGCGGAATTGAGACAGTCTTCTAATCACGCGGCGTACATGCGGTTGATTGGCTGGACGGTAGAAGAAAAGAATGGGTTAAAAGCCTATGCTCGGAAATTACCGCTGCTGCCAGTGGGGGTAATAAAGATTCAGCGGGTGCCTGTCAAACAATTAAATCGCGAATGGATCGAAGGATTGGTTAAAAAACACCGGGCGGTAGCTTGTCATATAGAGATAGATGAGAGGGTAAGAGCGGGAGTGAACCAAGCTAGTCCAACAACCGAGTTCGCCAAAAGACTTGAACCGGTAATCAAGACCATGAAAGCGTGGGGATATAAACCGGAAAAACTGGGGATGTTGGCGTCCAAAACCCAAGTGATCGACTTAAAGCTAAGTCAGGCTAAGCTCTTAAAACAAATGAAAAGTAAAACCCGTTATAACTTGGGTTTAGCCCAAAGACGGGGACTAACCGCGAGAGTAGTAAATGGACAGGAATTATTAGTCAATGAGGGTTGGCTGGTGGATTTTTTGAAACTAATCCGCGATAATTACCGACGGGTGAATTTCTGGGGAGGGACTGAAAGTTGGCTTAAGGCTCACTTAAAAGCGTTTGGGAAAGAGGCTTACCTGGTGATGGTCGATGGCGAAGACCAGTTGGTGGCAGCGGCCTTATTTATGACCGCCGACGGGATTAGTTATTATTCACATAACGGATCGACGGCGGTTGGCCGACGATTGATGGGGCCAACTTTGGCGGTCTGGACGGGCATGGTGGAAGCCAAACGGCGCCGGTTGCAGACTTTGGATTTTGATGGCGTTTATGACGAACGTTTTCCGGTGAAACGGTGGCTAGGGTATACCCGGTTTAAAGCTGGCTTTGGCGGCGACTATGTCTGGTACCCCCCAGCCTTGGTCAAATGGCTCCCCGGTATCTTTTAGCTTGACAGAGAAGAGCAAACTGGCATAATGGTTTAGTTATGATTCGGCTTAATAAGATTGGCAAGAAGTTTGGTCAAATCACGGCGGTGGCAGAGGTAAGTTTAGCCATTGAACGGGGAGAAATTGTGGGTTTACTCGGGCCGAACGGGGCCGGAAAGACCACCACTTTGAGAGTGATCGCCGGGGTTTTGCCTCCGTCTAAAGGTCAAGTGACCATTGACGGTAAGAATTTTTTTGATAATGAGCAAGAGTTGAAAGCGCGCATTGGTTATCTACCGGAGAACAATCCGCTGTACGATGAATTGACCGTCGAGGAGCATTTACGCTTTTTTGCCAGCTTGAAGGGTTTGAAAGGCCAAGAACGAGCCGAGGCTTTAGCCTTTGCGGTCAAAAAAACGGGGATTGCCGAAGTTTATTATCGAGTGATCGGTGAGTTATCGAAAGGCTACCGGCAACGGGTCGGCCTGGCCCAAGCCATTTTGAGCCGACCGGATATCCTGTTACTGGACGAACCGACGGAAGGTTTGGACCCGAACCAACGCCGCGACATTCAACACTTATTGACCAATTTAGGCCGGGAGCGAACGGTCATCGTCAGCTCCCACGTGTTAAGTGAGATAAACAAACTAGCCAACCGGATGGTAATTATCTCTCAAGGAAAAGTGGTCGGTGACGACACCCCAGCCAATTTGACCAAAGCCAAAAGCGGCCAACAGCGAGTCGAGGTAGAAATGGTGGGGACTGACGTCAAGACAGCCCTTGAAGCTTTAGCTAAGGGGATCAAGGTCAGCAAAACCGGCACCAATCGGTATCAAGTGGATATGGCCGGAGGGAAAGATATCCGGCCGGAGATTTTCCGTTTGGCCGTGAAGAAAAAGTGGCTATTACTAACGATGAAGCAAAGCGAACGTCAATTGGAAGACGTCTTTGCCGAATTGACGGAGATGGAGTAAAGCCTTTATGAAAGGCAAATTTGGGACACTGGCTAAAAAAGAGTTAATGACTTACATCAATGCGCCGCTGGCCTATTTGATTCTGGTGCCGTTTACCCTGATTGCCAGTTTCCTGTTCTTTAGATCGGCCTTGATGTTGGGTGATGCCAACCTGAGGCCGTTTATCGAACTGTTGCCCTGGTTCTTGGTGGTGATTGCCCCGGCACTGGCGATGCGGGTCTTTAGCGACGAACAGCGGAAACAGACGATCGAACTTCTTTTTGCCCACCCGGTTTCCGAATGGACGGTAGTGTTAGCCAAATTCACCGGTTTATTAATGTTTTTTGTCATTTTCCTGTTATCGACAATTGCCTTACCGATCACCTTAATTTTCTTCGGTAAACCGGATGCCGGTTTAATGATGAGTCAATACTTGGGAGCGTTAGCCATCGGAGCGGCCTTTTTGGCTATCGGGATGGCGACTTCGGCTTATATTGCCTCGGCAGTGGGGGCATTTTTGGTTGGGGCAGCCATCAGTTTCGGCTTGATCCTGTTGGGCTTGAATTTTGTGGTCTTAATGGTACCGGGATTGGCCGGCCGAGTCTTAGCAGAAATGACCATCTTGCCGCATTTAACCAACATCAGTCGAGGAGTGTTGGATTTGAGAGACCTGATCTATTTTGCCACCATCACTGGGGTGGCGTTGGCAGCGACGGTCTTAAAATTAGCTGAGCGGAAAGTAGCGGAGAAACCGGCCGAAAGAGTCAAGCTGTTGGTGACCATGGGCTTGATTCTGGCAGTGGGAGTAGCCAGCAATGTAGTGATGTACGATTATCCCATCCGTTTAGATTTAACCGCGAATCAACAATTCAGTCTTAGCCAGGGCAGTAAAACCTTACTCAGAGAGTTGCCCGACCGAGTGACAGTTACTTTATACACCTCACCGAATTTACCGGGGCCGATGCAAGCGACGTTAAAAGAAACGAGTGATCGCTTGAAAGATTTCAGCCGCTTGAGCAACCGCTTGATCGTTAAAACAGTCGTAGTCGATCCAGCCGGGGAAACCGCTCAAGAAGCTAGACAGCAAGGCATCAGGGAAGTGCAATTTAACCAAATCGGCAGCAGCAGTTTTGCGGTGCAAACCGGCTTTTTGGGTTTAAGTTTGCAATATGGGGACAAGCAGGAAGTCATCGATTTTATTGACGACGCCGGCGGGTTGGAATACCAGTTGAGCCGATTGATTCTAAAACTAACCCGAGAGACTCAGACAAAAGTGGGTCTGTTCATGAACACCAGCGACTTTGACTACACCCAAGTTAACCAATTTTTAAGCAACCAATACGAAGTAGTGACTTTAGCGGAGGCGACGACCGATAAGGATTTGGTGGATTTGAACAGTGTGGTGGTGATTGACGACGGCAGTGAATCGACCAGCACGGCCGCGGCCATGATTAAAAGTTACTTCTTAAATGGCGGCAATGGCGTGGTTTTGGCTAATGGCGTGAATATCGACCAACAAAGTTTAGCGGGCACGAAAAGCACGTCAGAATTTTTAACCTTATTAAGTGATTGGGGAGTCAGCATCAATCAAGATCTAACTTATGACTTACAGCTGAATGAAGCGATTGCTCTGGGCCAAGGAGCGACCCGTTATATTCTCCCCTACCCCTTTTGGATCCGAGCCTTGGTTAACGGGGACAATGTGCCATGGCGGAGTGCCGTTAATTCGGCAGTCTTAGGCTGGCCCAGTTCGTTAACTTTAGGCCAAAAAGACGGGGTGACTCTAAAGCCACTCTTGGCCACCAGTACCGCGGCCAATCAACTGACCGAAGATTTCACCATCGCGCCCGACCAGGTAAAATCACTGCCGCCGCCATCAGGGCAAGCTTATACTTTAGCGGCGTTGGTGGAAAAAGGTGAGCAGCGGCTCGGGGTAGTGGGGAATACGACCTTGGCCAACGACAACTTTTTAGAAAACAGCCGGGAGAATGGAGTGTTTGTGGCCAACTTGATTGACTGGGCCACGGCTGACCCGATTCTGTTAGCCATCCCGCAAAAGAGCGGAGGGCGAACGGTGTTTACCTTCACCAGCCCGACACAAGTACAGTTGGTGCAATACCTAAATATTTTAGTACCGCCGGTAATTGTCATGATCTTGGGCTTTTGGTGGTTGAACCGCCGCAAGCGTTTGAGTTTAAGAGTTTATCACCTAGACAATGAGGTCAAGGGTAAGGCAAAATCATGAAAGGGAATAAGGTCATCGCCAGCCTGCTGTTGGTATTGTTTGTGATGATCGGCTTTCTGGTGATCAGGGAATACACCAAACCGGTGGACGTAAGCCTGACGGCTTTTAAGCAATTGAGCCAAAACTGGGCTAAGGAGAGCGTGAACCAGGTTAATCTGGCTACGGGTGCAGAGACAGTCACTTTAAACAAAACCGGGACGGACTGGAGAATCGGTGAGTACGCCGCCGACAGCCAAAGCGTCAATGACTTAATCACTCAACTCCTGGAACCCGAAAAAGTGGAGTTGATCGCCGAGACCAACGCCAGACACCAAGATTTGGGAGTGGATGAAGCCCAGGCAGTAGCCGTAACCCTGACGGCCGGGGAGCAAAGCTTAACTTTTTTAATCGGCAAGCCGCTGGCTGAGGGTTACTATGTCCGAGGCGCTAAGAATGATAGCGTTTATTTAATTAATAACTTACCTGTTAAAAGTACCCAGGCAACCCAAAATGATTGGGTGGATAAGGTTGTCAGCCGCGTTGATGAAGCTCAGATTAAGAAGCTGACGATCACCCAAGGCGGTGGCGCCAAGCTGAGTTTACTGTTTAGCGGGGGCGATTGGTTTAAAGAAGGCAGCGAACAAGCGTTGGATCGCGAACCCCTAGCCCCCCTCTTAAATGCTTTAGCGGCGTTAACGGCTCAAGGTTTGGTAGCGGACGACACCAAGGTCACGGCCAAACTGAGTCGGACGATCACTATCGAGACCGACAGCGGGACCAAGGAATTGACTTTCTACCCGGTAGATAAAGAGACCTATGCCGTCCAGAGCAATGAACGACCGGGTAAATATAGTTTAAGTCAAGGTCTGTATGAGACGCTGTCATTGGCCGAGGCCGACTTGAAGCCAAAGCCGGCGACAAGTGTAACTAGTGCGCCTTAAAGATCAAGTATAATTCTCACTAGGATGAAAACGTGGCAGAGATTGAAGCAAGAGCCTGGATTGTGGCCGCAGTACCGGTTACGGGAACAGGTCCTGGAGACCATCAGGCAATTTTTCAAACAACGAGGGTTTCATGAAGTGCAAACACCGCTGTTGCTGCCGATTCCCGGAGCCGAACCGAATTTAGAAGTGTTTGAAACAGAGTTACGGACCGCGACCGGGAAGAAACGCCGAGCTTTTTTAGCCATGAGCCCTGAATATGCCATTAAAAAACTGCTGGCGGCCGGAGGGGGTAATTGTTTTGAAATTACCCGGTCATTTAGAAATGAGGAGGAAGTGGCGGTGGGGCACTCCGCTGAGTTTACGATTTTAGAGTGGTACCACACCGGAGTTGATTACCTAACCATCATGGAAACTGCGGAAGCGTTAATCACGACAGTGATTAAGCTAAGACAACCGAATTTAAAGGCATGGCAATATCAGGGCAAATACTATGACTTAACCTGTCCATGGCCACGGTATACCGTCGCTTCGGTCTTTGATAAATATGCCGGGATCGCAATCGAGACGTTGGTCTCGGAGTCGGAGCTGGTGGAGGCTACGGCTAAAAAAGGTTATCAAGTGGAGAAGCAGACCACTTGGGAGCAGGCTTTCTACCAAATTTATTTTAATGAAGTCGAACCGAAACTTAAGGCTTTATCACGGCCGTATTTTTTGGTTGATTACCCGGTCCAGCAAGCGGCTTTGGCCCGGAAAAAAGCCGATGACCCCCGCTCGGCCGAGCGCTTCGAAGTCTTTGTAGCCGGAGTGGAGCTGGGCAACTGTTTTTCGGAACTGACCGATTGGCAAGAACAAGCACAGCGGTTTAAGGCAGATCTAAAACAGCGGCAGCATGCCGGTAAAACCCTTTACCCCATGGATGTGGATTTGATTGAAGCCTTAAAAAGCGGCTTGCCGGAAACGGCCGGGATGGCTGTGGGCGTAGACCGGTTGATCATGCTAGCCGGGGACTTGCCGACCGTCGCCGAAACCTTATTCTTTCCCACCAAAGAGCTGTTTGACCTTTAAGTTGAGGCAGAGGTAGAATACCGCGGTATGGCTCAAATCAAGGCCGGCAATATTGCTAAGGGCATGTTTATTATTTATAAACAGGCGCCCCACCAGGTGATGAAAACGGAATTCATGAATCCCGGGAAAGGGTCGGCGATCATGCGGACCAAATTGAAAAACGTGGCCACGGGGACGGTCAGCGAGTTTACTTTTAAGACCAATGAATTTGTGGAAGAAGCGGAAGTGGACAAGTCGGAACGGCAGTTTTTATACCAGGATGGCGGGGACTTTGTCTTTATGGATCCGAGAAATTACGAGCAGGTGAGTGTCCCGGGGCGATTACTCGCCGGTAAAGAGAAACTGCTAACCACCAATTTGGCCGCCATCATCTTGATTTTGGATGATCAACCGATCGGCGTCAGACTACCGCCGAATGTGGTTTTAAAAGTGATTGAAGCCCATGAGGCCGTGGCCGGCAACCGGATCAACGCCCCCAAAAAACCGGTAATCATGGAAACGGGTTTAGAGATCCAAGCCCCCCTATTTATCAAGACGGGTGATAAATTAAGCATTGATACCGACACGGGTGAGTATTTGGCCCGAGTGAATTAAGGTTTCTCCTTTAGAATAGAAGCATATGAGCGTGGCGAGAAATATTAAACTACTGGCGTGGCACAACTTTTTTACCGATTTCAAGTTGTATGCGCCGGTAGCCATCTTGTATTTTGCCCAAGTCTCCGGGTCTTACGCTTTGGGGATGAGCGTGTTCTCGTTGGCCATGCTGACGCAAGCGGTATTAGAAATACCCACCGGCGTCTTTTCCGACTTGATTGGGAGGAAGCGGACAGTAATCTGCGGGTCAGCGGCGATAACTTTGGGTACCATCAGTTACGCGATTGGGGGTAATTACGGATGGTTGATGGTGGGGGCATGTTTAGAAGGAATATCCAGAGCGTTTTATAGCGGCAATAACGACGCCCTGTTGCACGACACGGTGACGGAGATAGGACAGAGCGAAACTTACGCGGAAAAGCTGGGGAAATTGAGCTCACTGTTCCAAGTGGCCGCGGCCGGAGCGGCCATTTTGGGGAGCGTTATCGCCAACTGGTCGTTTACCTGGGTGATGTGGCTATCGGTCTTGCCGCAAGCGGCTTGCCTGGTGATCAGCTTAAACCTAATTGAACCGCAGCGCCGGAATGAGGAGACGAGCCAACCGTACCGGCACATCCGGGAAGCGGTCAAGTTATTCTTCAAAAATTCCCGACTGAGATCGTTAAGTCTCGCTAACATGCTGGGAGCGAGTGCGGGCGAGGCCATATTTCAATTTAACGCTACCTTTATCGCCACGCTCTGGCCGATTTGGGCGATTGGGGTGGCTAAATCGTTATCAAATGCCGGAGCGGCCATTAGCTTTTACACCGCCGGGCGGATGATTAAGCGCTTTAAGGCTTTGCCGATTATGATTGGCGCCAGAATATATGGCCGAGTGGTGTCGCTGATAGCCTACGGCCTACCGACAATCATCTCCCCCATTCTCCTGGCTTCACACTCTTTGCTCTTTGGAACGATTACCGTGGCCGACAGCCAATTGAAACAAAAAGAGTATACCCAGAAACAACGAGCGACCATGGCTTCCCTTGATTCCTTGCTGGTTAGTTTAGCGGTGGCGGTGATGACGGTATTAATCGGCTGGCTGGCGGATTTAACTTCACCGGCTCGAGCATTGATTTACATGCAAGGGTTTCAATTGATTCCCATCCTGATTTACTGGCGGTTATGGCGGAAACGGTAAAACTTGATACAATGCGGGTAGATTAGTAGAGGAGAGGGGGTGAGGGTCATGGCAGATGAAGGTAAAAAAGCCGGCGTGGTGACCCACTATTACACTCACTTGAGTGTGGGGACGGTAAAGCTGGAAGCGGCCGTGAAGAAAGGCGATAAGCTCAAATTTAAAGGCGCGACCACCGACTTTGAGCAAACCCTGGATGACATGCAACTGAATCATCAGTTTGTGGACCAAGCCGATGCCGGTCAAGAAATCGGAATTAAAGTCAAAGACAAAGTCCGGGACGGGGACGTGATGTTTCTCTAGTCCTAGTTAATAAATCTGCCTGATGAAAGCAAAAAGTGAGGGGGGTATGTCGTGGTTTTATCGGTCGGGGAAAGAGGTAGCCTTTGCTGGAGGTGAGTTAAATACTCGGAATTCCACGGATTGGTGGGCGCTGGCGCTACATGATAGAGTTGAGACTCTGTTTAATTTGGCAAACGAGTTAGGACAACAAGGGCGTATCGAAGAAGCTCATCAGGCAGAGGTAGATGCACTAGAACTTTCCAGAGAATTGTCTAAGTTAACTCTAGGGAGGTTTTAGTGACGAGATTACGAGATCCAGGATCTCGTAACCAATTCTTGTTGGGTGTTTGTCTCGGTGAGTAATATTAATATTTCCGGGTGAGCGTCTTCAGAATAATCGTTTAAAAAACTGTAAGTCATAATCTGATGATATTATAGTTGGAAGTAATCAAAAATGTGTAAGACGCCGTTATCATCAACAGATTTACCAATACAGTAGCGATCTCTTTCCTTGGTCTTAATCAAAGCTTTTAATTCGGCTGAGGCATTGCCCATGGCCCCGGCAAAGGCACAATTTTCGATAAATTGCCAATCGCTGGTGCTGTCACCGATGCCTAACATATGACTCGGAATAATATTTAAACTATGGGCAATTTCTTGAGCGGCTTCTTTTTTGGAGATATGTTTGGTGGTGATAATCCCAAATTGACGAGGTAGGGCAATGGGATGAATACCCCAACTAAGAGTTAAATAATCCGTGTACTTTGAAAATACTTGGTTTATCTTTTCTTTACCGGCTTTATTGGGAGCAATGGGCATGATTTTGACAACTTCGAGTTGATGTGATGTCTGGCTTAATGAGTCAGCGAATATAGGTGGCTGTTGCAGAATGTGGGTGTGGATAGTGGTGGTATCATTTTGCTGAGAGGTTTGGAGATAGTAATTATCCGGAGTATAAAACTCAGTATATATTCCCTCTTCTATAAAACGCTTGAGAATTTTGGTGGCAATATCTTTCCCAATAACGTGCTTTTTGACGATTTGTTGATTGATGGAGTCAATCAAAACCGCGCCGCCGTCGGTGATATGAGGATTAGTTAAGTGTGAAGTATTGATAATATCCTTAATAGCGTAGTGGGGTTTGGCAGTACACAGGCTGATATGAACACCGTTTTTCTTGATGTTTTTAAGCCTTAAAAGAACATCGGGATGGGGATGGGGTGAGTTGTAACCAATTTTCTCACCAACAATGACGCCGTCGACATCAAGAATAAGGAGCCGGATTTGATTTGGATTATAATTTTTCCTGGGCATAAAAGAGAGTTTCGGGGTGTTGGAAGTTTACTTAGAATTTTGACTCAATTCTGGTTTTGCAGAGTTCTAATAGCAGCGGAAATTGGGTGAAGCCGGAATCGGTATTAAAGTGACCACCAGTTTTGGTGACTATTATCTGGCTACCAAGCTTTTCGGCAAAAATCCTGGGAAATTCTTCTTTGACGTAGGGATCGTCTTGAGCATAGATTATATAGGATATAGGTAGGTGGGTTTTCAAACTCTCCCAATCGAAATTGTCTTGATAAAAGGTTTGATTAGCTAAGTCAATTTGCCAGTCACAGCCAAGCTTTGATAGAAATGGAGCCACAAAGATGCCAGATTCATAAGAAATATTATATTCGTTGGTGGTATGAAGAAAGAACAGTGGCGATAAGGAATGGCCGACGGCAATAGTTGGTTGAGATTTGATTCGAGGGACTAACGGTTTAAAAGTAGACAACCAGTGATTTAAAGTTTGGTTTGCTGTCGGAGTATTCGGACCATTGGCCGTGACTACATCCCAGTCATCGACGGGAAAGTGCGGGACAATGACTTTTTGGCCAAGTGATTCAAGTTCGTTATTAAGCCAGAGAAACCAATTGGCTTTAGGGGAACCGAACGAGCCGTGGATGATGAGGAATTGCATGGAGTTATTTTAGCACCCGGGAACGGAGGCGGGGGGGAAAGTGGGTTCACGGGTCGAGGGAGAAATTAAATCAGGCGAGCTTTACGAGCGGCAAGATAAACCGATTTCTCGGTCAGGACGATGGCCCCCAAGCCCCACAGGAGAGCAGCCAGCATGATGATGGGGCCGACGACCACTATGATGGATAAGACGTAATAGAGACTTAAACCGATGGCCAGAGTTAAACCGCGGCCGGCCATGCGACCCAAGCGATGGACAAAGCGGGCGCCAAGCCAGTAACTGAAAATAATCCGACTGAAATAGAGAGCCACGCCGTAAACGACAAAGAGAAGGACGGAGAGCGGGAGGCCGACAAGGGTGACTAAGAGAAAGATAGCTAGGGCGGGCGCGGCCACCAGGCTCAAAAAGCCCACGCCTAAAGTTCGCCAGGGATGGTTTTCGATGGTGGTGATGGCGTTATAAGTATAGTTGGGGAAGAAATGAACCAAGAGGAAGCCGACGATTAAACTGGCAAAAAAGCTGATCCAGAAGAGGGCGGAAAAGAGTTTAGCCAGAGCTTGGTTGAGACTCTCTTTTAAGGCCGTTAGCGTCATTAGGTCTTGAAAGGGGGTCGGCTGAGTTTTGGGGTCAGGTTTAAAAGCAACCCGGGTTAAAATCCCGGCGACGGTGGCTTCACCAGCAATCAAAGCCACTTGATCGCTCCGGTAGGTTAAATCACCCCGAAGAACAGCTTTGGGAGTTAAAGTCAGTTGACCAACGGCGACGTCGCTGTCGCCTTCGACGGTAGAGGTGATCATGAGGTTGCCGACACCGGCTTTAAGGTCACCGGGGACGGTGGCGTTAATCACCAGGTTACCCCCAGCAGCAACCAAATTACCACCCAACTGGGCGTCAGCGGTAATTTCCAGATTACCACCAGCGAGCGTTAAATTCTGGCCGACGATGCCGCTAACGGTCACTTGACCACCGGCCACGCGTACGTCCTGACCGACTTGGCCGGAGAGGTTAATGGTGCCGCCGACAGCTAAGATGTCGCCGTCAACTTGGCCATCAACAAAAATTTGGCCGGCAGCAGCGTAAAGATCACCGGTAATGGTACCGGAAATGATGACGCTATCGCCGGTGGCAAAGAAATCACCCGTATGAGTTTCGTTGGCGGCTAAAGTGACAATTTTCGGTGGCTTGACTGAAGATATGGGTTCAAGGTCTTTAGCGAAGACTGAGGTGACGAACAAGGGTAGAAACAAAATGGAGACTACTATAGCAATCTTTTTCATTAGTTATAGTTTTAGCAACGTTAGCCGTTTTTGTCAATATATAGGTGGGGTAAAGCTTACTTCAGCTTGGCGAAGGGGTACCCTTCGGCAAGCTCAGGGCAAGTTATTTTAATTTTGCGTAGGGGCAGAGGCGGTTATATTCACAATAGCGACAAGTGTGGGGAGAGGGTTTGGAGGGAAAGGTTGAGGTTTTGAGATGGTTGATTTGATCAATCAGGTTAGTTTTAGCTTTGGCCAGTTGAGCGGCGGTGCGGTGGGTGTCCAACTTCAGCCCGTCGGCCTCTAAGAAATAAAGACTTAAAGTTTGGGCTTTGATACCCAGCGCGCTTTGGGCGGCTAAAGCGTAGACGGTCAGTTGTTGGTCTTTATCGGCGGCGGCTTGATCTTTGGGGGTACCGGTTTTGTAATCAACAATAGTAAAAGCGCCGGTTTGATTTTTTTCCAGGCGGTCAATTTTACCAATTAAAGTGACGCCGGCCAGTTTGAGTTGGAACGGTTGTTCGAGCATCACTGGCTGACCCAAGAGGGTGGTGAAGCGGTTAAAGTAGCGGCTCAGGGCTCGTTTGCCGGCGATAAAACGTTCCTGTTTTTGGGCCTCGGATTCATAGCCTTCTTCCTGCCAGTTAGCCCGGTAAAGAGAGAGCAACTTGGCTTTAGTTAACTTCAGGCCGCGCATTTCCTGAGTGTGAAAGTCATAGAGAGTCCGGTGAATGGTCCGGCCAAAGGAGAGAGAATGATGAGGTCGGGCGGGAATTTGCAATAGATAACGGTACTTAAATTTTAGGGGACAGACCTTAAAAGTATCCAGTTTGGAATAAGAAACGGACTTAATCTCAAAGCGACCGCCAGTCAGAGTCTGCCGGAGTGGCGGCGGGGCAACCGGAGCTAAAGGCAAGAGCGATGAGTCGGAGGCAACAGCGGTAATCGGTAAACCGGTCTCTTTGATGAAGCCGCTGAGACGATGGCGACGGGTGCCGCCTAAGTCTTCAGCGGCCGTGAGATAGAGATGAGTCTTGGCTCGGGTCAGAGCCACATAAAAGAGGCGGCGTTCCTCTTGGAGATGGATATCACCTTGAGGTAAAGTGGCTTTAATCAAAGCCTCCGGAACCGCGATGGGATCCGACCGGTCGGTGGCCGGGAAGCGACCGGCAATTAAAGAACCGACAAAAACCACGGGAAATTCCAAGCCTTTGGCGGCGTGGACGGTCATTAAGGCAATGGTGTCGATGTCTTCAATTTGAGCCTGCCCCGGATCTTCGCCGGCGGTCAACCATAAGACCAAGGTTTGTAAAAAACTTAAAACGGAGCGGTCGGGGGAAATAGTTTCAAAGCGCTTTAACTGGTCAAAAAAGAGGTTGAGGTTTTTGATTTTCAGATGGTGGTCAAGAGTTTCTTCAGCTAAGTATTGATTGAGGTAACCGGTGTCTAAGACGAATTGGTAAAGCAGTTTGGTAACCGGCACAGTCGCCGCCAGAGTTTGGTAATGAGTCACAGCTTTAACCAGCCGGCCGGCCGAAGCCACCTGACTTTGTTTTAGTTGAGACCAGAGACTGGTGCCGGTGAGTTTAGCTTGGGATAAAAGACGAAAGACTAAAGCCGGAGGCAAGGCAAACAAGGGCATTTGAGTGACGGCAAAAAGCGAGAGGTTGTCCAAAGGGTCGGTAATGACTTGAAGAAAATGCAAGAGGTTTTTGATTTCATCTTGGTCAAAGAGGCCGCGGTTACTGACTAATTGATAGGGTAAACCCAAGGCACGAAAGGTAGCGGCATATGCTTCCAGCTGATGGTTGCTCCGGCACAGGATGGCGATGTCTTGATAATTAAGGTTGGCTTGGGCGACTAAGCGGACAATTTCTTGGGCAGTCCAGTTAATTTCGGCGTCGAGGGTAGCGAAGCTTAAGGCTTTGACACCCCCGGGGGGAGAGGAGATAGAGGTGAGTTTTTTACTCAGACCTAATTTGGCTTCCAGGCGTTCGGGGTTATTATGAACAATCACCCGATAGGCAAGGTCTAAGATTGCTTGAGTGGAGCGATAATTTTTAGTGAGGACAATTTCCCGGGCCTTGGGGTAGACGTCTTTAAACTCCAAAATATTGGCGATCGAGGTACCGCGGAAGCGATAGATGGATTGATCGTCATCGGCCACGACGGTAAGTTGAGGCTGAGCCGCCGGGGGAGCGAGTAACTTGATCAGTTCAAATTGGGCGTAGTTGGTGTCTTGGAATTCATCAACCAAGACGGCTTGGAAGTGGTGTTGATATTTGAGGCGCAAATTGGGGCGGTGACGTAAGAGTCTGAGGGTATAAAGAATCAGATCACCAAAATCCATAACCGAATGCTCACGTTTCAATTGACCGTAAACGGTATAGGCCGAGTAGAGTTCTTGGAGGCGATCGAGATCCGCTTGACTGGCGGCGGTGGTTGAGGCGTGAGACAGTTGGGTGATCAGGGTTTTAAATTCGACCGGTTGGACGTCTTCGTCGGCTAAGCGGGAGAAAAATTTGATTAAGGCCGAAATGAACTTATCGGGATTGCCTAAAGGCCGGTAATATTTAAGCTTGAGATCAACTAAATGCTCTTTAAGAAACAACCATTGATCGGTGACCGTTAAAATTTTAAAGCTGGGATTTAGACCAATTTCCAGGCCGTCAGTTTGGAGCAGGCGGCTGGCCAGGGCGTGAAAAGTACCTAAGTAGGGTTCCTGGTAGCCTAAGGGCATAACTTCATCCAACCGACCAAGCATTTCGTCAGCGGCTTTCTGGGTATAAGTGGCGACAAACAACCGCTGGGGATTAACTCGATGCGTCTGGATGAGTGATTTAACCCGCTCAGTGATGACGGTGGTCTTGCCGGTACCAGCCCCGGCCACGATTAAGAGCGGCCCAGCCTGATAATAGACAGCCTGAGACTGAGCGGAATTAAGCTTCATCACACTTTAAATACATTAAGACGGCGTCGAGAGATTGATCTCGGTACTTAATCCCGCCGGGCAAGCGGCCATATTCAACGAAACCGAGTTGGCGGTAAAAACGAAGGGCGACTTGGTTATTGGCAAAGACTTCTAAAGTAATTAAGGTTGAGTGCATTTTGGTTTGAGCTTCATGAATCACCCAGCGAGCCAGTTGGCCACCCAAACCATCCTGGCGGTAAGGTTTGAGCAGGGAGATGCCAAAAGCACCGACGTGCAGCTTGCGGCGACCTTGGACGGTAACTTGGCAAGAACCGATTAACCGGTCGTCTTGGAAGGCTAAATAGTGAACTTGCCAGTTGGCGGCCATTTTTTTAAGACACGAGGCCAAGTAGTCGGTTTCTTCAGCCAAGGTCACCGGCAAATCAGGATTTAACAGGATAAAGGTATCCTCTGAACCCAGGTCACGGGCATAGTGGTACAAGATATTGACATCACCAGCTTGGGGTGGGCGCAAGTTGATTAACCGGCCGGATTTGGTAGTTAAAGTCACCATAGAGATTTTAAGGCAAAGCTTCTTTTTGAACGCCCAGACTTAAGGCTTGAGTGTCGTCGATTTTACCCTGGAGGCGGTTAAAGTCGCTGGTCACCGCCGTCATATTATGGTAAGCGTTGGTCAGGTGACGGCTTAAGGTATCCAGTTTGGTATTAAAGACAGCAGCGTCTTTTTGAATGGCTTGAAGATTACGGAGAATGACTTGGGCTTCTTGGGCAATGCGTTGGCCTTCAAAAGAAACCAGGATGGTGCGGAGAAAAGCATAAAAAGTCGAGGGGGAAACGGGTAGAACCCGAGATTTTTGGGCATAAGCAGAGAGGTCGGCGAGGTGGGCGGTAATTTCGTAATAAAGCGTTTCGGAAGGGACGTACATCAGAGCAAAATCGACAGTTTTTTCGGCGGGGTTGATATATTTGTCGGCAATAGCCCGAATGTGTTTTCTGACATCATTAATAAAGACTTTTTGATGGTCGGCTTGATCTTTTTTGGTTTCACTTTGGTTCATTTTAATGAAGTTTTCCATGGGGAATTTACTGTCAATGGGGATTAAACCCGCTTGAGTTTTGATGACGGCATCGACAATGTCACCAGAACGAAACCGATATTGGAGAGAAAAGGTCGCTTGAGGCATGACTTGGGCCAGCAAATCGGCCAAGACTTGTTCACCCAGGTTACCCCGCAACTTGGGCGAATTGAGGAAAGCTTGTAAGTCTTTCATGGACCGGCCGATTTCGGTGAATTTGCCGGTTTCCTGCTTTAATTCACCAATGACTTTGGCGGCCGAATCGAGGCGTTGATTAAGCTCGGTATAACTTTTCTGTAAGGTATCGGTGACGTTTTTATCGGAAGTTTGAAGAGTGCGAGTTAACTCAGTTTGCAGGCTTTTAAGGTCGCCTTGAGTGCTTTTTAACCAGGCGGTGAGGGTTGGATTTTCCTGAGGCCGAGACAGCTGTTGATGCAGATACCAGATAACTAGTGCAAAACCAGCTAAAAAAAGCAAACCGAGAACGATAAACTCACTGGGCATAATTGGCCCTAGTATACCTTATTGTTAGGATACAATAAGAGAATGCGTCGTCGTCGTCGTCGATATCCGAGACCAGCCGGCTCTTGGTCGAGGGGGATTTTACTAGCCCTGACTTTGGGTTGGTGGCTGATTCTGATCGGCTTAATCTTGTTAACCGAACCGGTCCGGCTGCGCGACGTTATATTTACCGGTTTATATTTCCCCTTCCTACTGTTGTTATTTTTAGCGTTGAGCGGCACTTTAATTTTAATTCGGCAGCGTTTTTGGCCGAGTCTGATTTGGACGGCGGCGGTCAGTTTGTTTTTGATCTTAAGATTATATGGTTGGGGCAATATCATTAACCTGGCCATGATCGCCAGCTGCCTGATAATTTTAGAAGTTTATTGGCGCCAGACAGAGAAAACAAAGAGGCAGGCGGTCACGGCACCGCCGGAGTTGAAAATAAATTGACAGGTCGGGGGGATTATGCCATATTGGTGTCAGTTTAATTAATCAGATTAGGTTGAGGTCTATGCAGGTGTCGAAAAAGAAAATGAACCGGACGATAGAAAAACAGGTCTATGCTATTTTTTACCAAATGATCGCCGATTTAAAAACACCAGCAGAAGTCAAAGCCGTTTTCACCGATTTGTTTTCAACAACCGAGCGGCAGGTAATAGCCAAGCGGGTAGCGATCGCCCTATTTTTGGATAAAGGGAGAAGCTATGAAAACATTAAACAAACGTTAAAAGTGTCTTCGGCGACGATTGCCAGCGTTCAAGATACTTTAGCCAATCCGGGGATGCAAATTACCATCAATAAAATTAAAGCCGAGGAATGGGCCGGGGCCTGGGCGGGAAAAATCAGTTCGCTGGTGGGGAAGATAATGCCCAAAAAATGAGAGCAGTTTCACCCCCGGGGGTGGATGCGATAGAATACAGGAGTGAAGAACAAGTTTTTTATCACCGCGGCAATTCCTTACGTGAACGCCAAACCGCATATCGGTCACGCTTTGGAATTTGTCCAAACCGACGTCTTGAAACGCTACCACCGGCTGTTGGGTGAAGCGGTTTTGAGCTTGTCGGGAGGAGACGAAAACGCCCTAAAAAACGTCCAGGCGGCGGAGGCAGCCGGCAAACCAATCCAAGAATTTGTGGATACAAATACGGAGTCTTTTAGGCAGCTAGCGGTGGCGTTGAAGACCGAGTTTGAGGTATGGCAAAAAGGGAGCAGCGACCAACATCATCGGGCAAGCCAAGAGTTGTGGCGACGGTGTCGGGAAAAGGGAGACATTTACAAACAGAATTATACCGGTTTGTACTGTGTTGGTTGCGAAGCCTTTTACGCGCCGGACGAGTTAAACGAGCAGGGAGAATGCCGTGAGCACCCGGGTAAAAAGCTGGAGGCGGTAACCGAGGAAAACTACTTCTTTAAATTATCCAACTACCAAAAGCAGCTAGAGGACATCATCCAACGGAATGAACTGGAGATTATACCCCAAACCCGGAAGAATGAGGTTTTAGCTTGGGTGAAAAAAGGGCTGAAAGATATCAGTATCTCGCGGACGAACGAGCGAGCCAAAAATTGGGGGGTACCGGTACCTGATGACCCGACGCAAAGGATCTATGTTTGGTTTGATGCCTTGAATATTTACCAGTCGGGCATTGGCTTCGGCTGGGATGAAGCCCAATACGCTAAGTGGTGGCCGGCCGATCTACAGGTGATTGGTAAGGGCATTATCCGCTTCCATGCGGTTTATTGGCCAGCGTTTTTGCTTTCGGCTGGATTGCCGCTGCCGAAAAAAATCTTGGTTCACGAATACTTTACCGTCAATGGTCAGAAGATGAGCAAAACATTAGGCAACGTTTATGATCCGTTGCCTTTACTGCAAAAACATGGAGCTGACCCGCTGCGCTACTATTGCCTAGCTAAAATCTCGCCCTTTGCCGACGGGGATTTTAGCGAAGAGAAGTTTAATCAAGCTTATAACTCGGATTTGGCTAACAGTTTGGGGAACACAGTATCCAGGGTAGCTAAATTGTGCCAGCAATCCGGATTGGAGTTTGCGGCGGATAAACCACCAGGATTGAGGAGTCAGGTTAAGGACCAACTCACAGCTTACCGGTTTGATTACGCCCTGGAAGAAATCTGGAAGACGATTAAGACCGTGGAACAGACAGTTGAGGCCAAAAAAGTTTGGGCTTTAACGGGAACTGAGTTAAATGTGGCTTTAACCGAGTTGGTGGCGCATCTCAGACAAGTTGGTTTTGAATTACAGCCGTTTTTGCCGGAAACGTCGGAAAAAATCCTAGCAATATTCAAGGGGCCTCAGATCGTGGCACCAGAGCCGTTATTCCCCCGGATTGAGGAGAGTAGCGATTGAAGCGATAGCAGCCCAAGTATTAGGATCTTCGTCGCCAAGACGCCAAAAGACAAAGCGAGTGATGCCGAGGGCTCGAGCTTGGTTGATCTGACCAAGCGTGCTGGTGGCGTCTTCAAACCAGAGCATGTGGGGAATAGAGTCAACAAGATAGTGACCAATGAGGGCGTTTGACTGGGGATCTCGGGTGGTCGTACCTTGATGGAGCATGAGCCGCTGTTGAGCCATGACATAGGTGATTGATTCACCATTTGCGTCTTGCGGCCAATCATAGCCATAGAGTGGCAACCCGAGGACAAGCTTATGTTTCGGGATTTGAGTTAGGGCATAGGTGATAACTCGATCGAGTTGGTCGGTTGGAGTAACCGGTCCGGGTGAACTACCGGCATAGTGAAAATCATACGCCATAATACGGATTTGGTCAGCTATTTGACCGAGGGTGGCGTAATCGTGACTCAAGGCAAACTCCCACTCATTCGGTGAACCAGTGCGGGCATGGACGGCGATAGATAGGTGGAGATTGACTTGATGAAGCTTATCAGAAAGAAGGGTAAGAAATTGGGTGTAGTTACCGGCGTATTCTCTGGGGATGTTTTCAAAGTCTAAATCAAAGCCTGCGTAGTCGGCAGCCGAGGCTTCGGCTAATAAAAAATCAATGGCGGGGGTAAAATTGTCCGGATTAGATAAAAAGGTACTGACTCTAAGGCTATCAAGGTCATTACCGACGGTGGGGAGAATTAGGAGACCGCTATTAGTCGCCAAATGGTAGATGGGCTGAGGTTGGGTATCGGCAAAGGGTTGGATTTGGCCAGTGTCATTAAGGTGATACCAAGAAGGAGAGATAGTGGTGAGATACGCTTGAGCTGACCCGAGCGAGGTAAGCACAGCCACTTGGTCCCACCAGGGTAACCAAGCCATCAATTCAATTGGGGGTGACGGGGTCGGAGTGGGAGATGGAATCGGTGATGAAATCGGAGTCTGGGTACCCGGGTCAAAACGATTGGCAGCAAACCATGAAGCCAGTAAGTGGCGCAAAGACTGCATTCTAAAACCGGTGATAAGAGCGATCATAAAGCAGAGTCCTAAAGTGATCCAAGTCAGACGGGAAAGGCTGCGAGTCGAGGCGTTCATGATGGAGAATGGCCGATATGATGGTGAATATAATGTTCAAGTTTTTTCAGGGTATCACTAATCTTGAGCACCAGAAGAACTAGCAAGTGAATCACGAGTGATAGACTGTTGACGGTATAGAGTGGCTGAGCCATAGCTTAATTTTATATTAATTGATACCGACGCGGTGAGAACCAGCCGAAAGCAGGTTGTTGATCAAACATAACTTTGAAAAAGCATTTGATAAAAATGAGGCTACTGAGAGTCCGTAAGAGATAAAAATGGCCAAGATAAATAATCATTCGTTTAACCCGACGCCGAATAGAAGTGTAGATAAGGGTGGGTAGAATGAAAAAGCAGATATCAATAGCCAGCGGAATTATAAACAGACGAATATCGATGGAAAATGAAAGAGGTAACAAGACGATGAGACAAAGATAGAGAAAGCCACTAAAGAGGGCTTCGGTGGCAAGGAGAGCGATCTCAAAATCAAGCATTTGACCTTCCCAAGGAAGGTTATGTTTACAGATATTCTGCCACAAACCGGTATACCAGCGGTCAACCTGATGGATAAAGTCGATTAAGGTCGACGGATCTTGAGTAATGACTTCAGCTTGACTAATAAAACCAATTTTACCCAAGTGACGGCGGTGGATAGTAAAAGTTAGATCCATGTCCTCAGCCAGCGAGTGGGTGGGAAATTTAAACTGACGAAAGACTGATGAGCGGTAGACGGTAGCGCAACCCGGTGATACCACGATCCCCCCTAAGATCGATTGGGCGGCTTTATGGATGGTTTGGCCGATCTCGTACTCCCACATCCGATAGGCAGTGATCCAGTTCTTTTGGTAAGCGACCACTCGACCGTTGGCACAGGCGAAGTTTTGGTGAATATCCTGATCGAAAAATGCTAGGATGGCCGGAAAGAAGTTGGGGGAGATGGTAGTGTCGGCATCCAGCGGCATGATATAGGGATACTTTTGAAGCAAGCGCCATCTTTTTATGGCAGTGTTGATGGCTGCGCCTTTGCCCATATTTTTGGCATGGGAAATCACATGGGGAACGAGTTTTTGGGCGATACTGGCGGTGCCATCAGATGAGCCGTCATCGACAACATAGATTTGGTGGCGGGGAAGATAGTGAAGTAATTGTTTAATAGTGGTGTGAATGATAGCCGCTTCGTTGTGGGCGGGAATTATGACAGCGATGGGATTTCGGAGACGATTTGCCATAGGTTATCGAGGCAGAAGATTGATAACTTGTGAAGGGTTGACGACAGGTAGGCCGGCTTGGGTAACTTGTTGGATAACAACTTCAAATTTTTTCGGATCAAGACTGTATTCGCCGCCAGTCGTATCGAGCTGATGGAACATGAGAATCAACCACAGCTTTTCGGTTTGAGCTTGATCTAACCAAAGTTGCACTTGATCTAAAGAAACATGGTCATGAAGAGTGAAGGCATGAATGGTGTAGGGATCATTAATGGGAATGGGATTAAGGCCGCCGGTGGCATCACGCATCGAGATATAGTTGTCTTTGACAAGTTTGATAAGTTCGGGAGTGGTTTTACCGCAAGGAACAACATAGATGTCAGGTCTGATCCCTTGAGCCATTAAGTCTTGCTGTGAACCAATGATCTCGGGCGTCAAAATCTCTGGGGCGAAAGTGTCTCGGTCACAATTGTGGGTGCGACTGTGGGCAGTAATCTCCCAGTTATAGACGTGAAATAAGCGTTTGACCTGACCCCAAGACATATAGGCCTCATAGCCAATCAGGTCAGTCGGAATGGAGATGGCGGCTGTATAGCCATATTTGTTCAACAAGGGGGCAGCCAGCGTATATTGAGTTAACCACCCGTCATCAAACCAGAACGTCACTAGGCCGGTTTGGTTCCAGATAAAATCTGATTTGGCTGGGAGGGCAGGAGGTTGGTCTTTAGAAATGGCTAAGACTTGAGCTGTTTTCTGACTCTCATGTTCCAGCCAGACCGGTTGGGCCGCTATCCCCAAGAGGTAACTGGCAGAAAACCAGATTAATAGGGCGGGAATGATCAACCACTGCAGCATTTCCGGATGGAAAGAACGCTGGCTTGGGCTCATAAGTACTCCCGTTTATAGACGATAAAGGCATAGTCCTGATAGACCGGTTGGTAGGTATTATCCCGACTTGATTCGACTATCTGTTGGACTTGTTGGTTCGAGTCATTGACTTGATCGATATTTTTGTAGAGCAGGATGTAGTTAAAATGGGCATCCTTGACGGCTTGGCTATAGGCTTCAGCTCCCTCATGACCTTGATACTCAAACCAGTCAAAAGTGGTTGTTTGCAAAGGATGGTTGAGACTATAAGTGGCGAGCATTGAGGCGGGACCAGCTGCACTTAAAACGTAATCGCCGGTTTTAATGACGGTTTGAAGATAAGTACTCACCCCAGTGGTATTTTCCCAGGTTTGCCCATAATCAAAGCCCCAGGCGGCGGAGAGGGTCAGGGTGGGAATAATGATGATAAAAACAAAGACCAGAATAGCAGGCTTAAAATGGGAATTTGGGGAATCAATTAAGTAAGCCAAGCCAATACCGACTAAAATAGAGACAAAAGCGTGGGTAAAATAGAGATGCTTGTCGAAGGTAGCCAAACGATGGGCGGCGGCGTGGAGGCCAATAATCCAGACAGCGGCCAGGGTAATTGCCGCCCAGACATAGACTCGTTTAAAGTAAAGTAAGAGGAGGGTGCCGATAAGCCATAAGGGAGTAAGCACCAGAAGATACTGACTGACACTGCCGATGATCTCGGGGTAGGAGGCGATTTCAGTATCGCGGTGAGTGGAGAAATAGACCAGCAAACCGGGGATTTGGAAAATAAGGTAGATAAGTCCAATAACACTAAGCGGTAAGAGATAATAACGCCAAAAATAGAAGCGGTGGCGGAGAGGGGATTTAAAGAGAGCATGATAGCAAGCCAAAGCAATCAAGAATGGGGCATACCCCAGGATGATGACTTTCATAAAAATGGCCAGCATTAACGAGACTAATGAAAGAAAATACCATTTCCCTAGGAAAGCTTGAGTGTGAATGGCTTTAATCAAAGCATAGAAACTAAGAAAGAAAAAGTAGAAGGCGGGCATATCATAGGTGGCCAGCCGACTGACCAGCAGCGACAGGCCAGAAAAACCAAAGACAAATAGGGTAGCTAGCCGAGTAGTATAAGCGATCCGAGGGGGGACTAATTCGGCGGCAATTGCAGCAACAGTGATTACGGAGGCCAAGCCGAAGATGACGTTTAGCAAGCGGGAGCCAACAATCCCGAAGCTAGTATAGGCCAAGGCAGTCAGCGGTGGATAAGTATATAAACTGCCGGCCATCCAGTTGCCAGCCCCGTATGAGGTCCAATCCCATTGGAAGAGACCAAGCTTACCCAAAACGATATAGATGGCTTCATCGGTAAGAGGCGAGTTGTAATTAAGATTACAAAGGTAAACGGCGCTGAGTAGGCCAATGAGGAAAATATAAATAAGGTCACTGGAAAACCACTGAGTCCAAATTCGTTTCCACTGTAACTCATATCTCATAGGCAAGCCTGAGAGTCATAAAATGATAGATGATGGGCAGGAGGAAATAAAATTGGGCTTCGGACAGCTGACAGATGTAAAAGAGTCCGACACCACAACCTTATTTAGGATCACTTTATCACGAAAAAAGGGCTTAGAGAAAGAGACACTTTCCAAATGGACATTAGTAAATTAAATTATTTTCACCTCTCAAGAAACGCCGGGCTAAAAGGGCGATTTTGAAGTGGTAGTTATCCCAATTATAGGGGATGAGGTCCGGTGTGACTTTGATGATAGTTTTGTGGCCAGAATTGGAGATGGTGGGGGCGGAGAAGGGTTTATGGCGGGTGTGCATTTTGATGAGATAGTCGATCGGGCAGAGACAGAGAGCATGGACTTCTTGAGGATCCAGAACGAATTGATCCAGGCGGCGGTTGTCTTCAACCAGGTGAATGTCGACCACGGTATAGCGCATCAAGTCTTGTTGATCCCGGCCGAAAAAGAGTTTACGACCCAGATAGGTAAGGGTTTTAGGATTATAATGAATACCTAATTCTTCTTTGACCTCACGCAAACCGTCAAGTCTGTGTTCACCGGCTAAATAATAGCCGCCAACGGTAACGTCCAAAAGCAAGGGACCCCAGGAAGAATTGGGGCTGCGTTGCTGATAAATCAGGGCGGGTACGGGTTGTCGCTGAACGATCCAGAGGTGAAATACGCCTAGCCAAACCTGGGCTTTGATGGCTTGAGTTTTGGACAAGACTTGCCCCGTAGGGGCGAAAGCCGGAGGAGCGAGAATAGCCACTTTTTCCATTATCCGGATTATATAATAGGCAGATGATCGATACCCATTGCCACTTGAACTTTGCCGCTTTTAAGGATGATTGGCGGGAAGTGGCCGACCGGGCAGTGGCGGCCGGAGTCGAGAAAATGATCGTGGTGGGAGCCGATTTGGACTCAAGCCGGCGGGCGGTGGAACTAGCCCAAGCCCACCCGGCACTATATGCAGCCGTGGGAATACACCCACACCATGCGAGACAGTTACAAGCTACAGGTAACAAGTTACAAGAACTAATCGCAGAAATTGCAGAATTAACAAAGCAGCCGAGGGTGGTGGCCATCGGGGAAATCGGGATAGATAATCACGTATACCAAGTTACAAGATACAAGATACAAGATACCAGTTTAGAATCACAGGAACGACAAGAAATTCAAAAACAGTTATTCGCTGAACAGCTAAAGCTGGCAGTGGATTTAGGGAAACCGGTGATTTTACACAGCCGGGAGGCGAAAGAAGAAGTACTCCAAATAATTTCAAATTTAAAATTTAACATTTTTAATTCGCGAGGAGGAGTATTCCATTGTTTTGGGGGATCGAAAAAGTATGCCCAAAGGATTGTTGAAGCCGGATTTTATTTGGGCTTTGACGGGGACGTGACTTACGTGCCGGACCGGTTGGCGGTGGCTGCCACAGTACCGTTAGACAGGCTACTTTTGGAAACCGATAGTCCTTATCTAACGCCGGTACCTTACCGGGGTGGACGCAACCAACCGGCTAACTTACCGCTAATCGCCCAAATTCAAGCCGAGGTAAGAAACCTGAATCCGGCAGTCCTGACTCAAGCGACGAGTGACAATGCCCAGCGATTATTTAATTTCGTGGGATAATAGGAGTATGAAGGAATCGAGAACGGCTGCCTGGGTCAGGCGGCACCCGGTGAAAAGCCAGCGCCTCTTGGAGATTCTGCCGGGGGCTTTTTCCTGGTTTCTGATCATTTTCCCCTTGTGGGGATCATTTGTAGTACCAACACTGGTGGCGTATTACATCATTACCTTTAACGTTTATTGGTTGTACCGGTCGCTGACGATGGCGGCTTTGGCGATATTTGCCCATTTTCGCTTACAAGCGTCACAAAAATACGATTGGGTGGGTGACCTAACCTTATTTCCCGATTGGGAAAAAGTGCACCATATCGTGATTATCCCTACATATAAAGAACCATTGAAAACCTTGGAGCGGACGCTAGAGGCTTTAGGCCGACAAAGCTTTCCGACGGAGCGACTGGCGATTATGGTGTCGTTTGAAGTCCGGGAAGGTGAAGCCGCCAAAGCCAAAGCCGAAGAGTTGAAACGGACTTATGGCCAAAAGTTTGGCCATTTTTGGACGACGTTTCACCCGGATATCGCCGGTGAGGTTAAAGGTAAGTCGGCCAATGTCCGCTGGGGAGCGATTGAGGCGAAGAAAAAATTAGTGGACGAAGCCCACATCCCGATGGAATACATCACCATTACCAGCGAAGACGCCGACGCAGTGATGCACCCTAATTATTTTGCGGCCTTGGCTTACTATTTCTTAGACAACCCCAAACGCTATGAACGAATCTGGCAGGCGGGGATCATGTTTTACAACAACATTTGGGAAGTACCGTCACCAGTCAGGGTCCTGGCCTCGATTTTTTCGGTAACTCAGCTTTACGTCTTAATGCGGCCGGACTCGCTAATGAATTTTTCCAGCTACTCCACCAGTTTGAAACTAGCCGACACGATTGGGTATTGGGACACCGATGTCATTCCGGAAGATTACCGCTTCTTTTTTAAAGCTTACTTTGCCACCGGCGGGGCGATCGAAGTGGAACCGATATTTCTACCAATCTATAACGATGCTGCCCAAGCCCAAGGATTCTGGCGGACCATGGTGAATCAGTACGAACAAATCAAACGCTGGGCTTGGGGAGTCTCGGATGATGCGTATATCATTAAGCAGTGGTTGCTCTCACCCAGTCTGCCCTTCTGGGATAAGAGTTTAAGAGTCTTCCACGTTTTGGAGGCGCATTTCTTATGGCCGGTCAACTGGTTCGCTATCACTTTAGGAGCCATCTTACCGCCCCTCTTAAATCAGGAGTTTGCCCAAACAGTCTTGGGTAAAACCCTACCCCAACTATCAAGCGCCATTTTAACGATGTCCCTGGTCAGTTTGGTGGTTATATTTGTTATTGATGCCATTAACCGACCGCCGCGGCCAAAACATGTATCAATTATTAAACGACTGGCGCAGCCGTTTGAATTTGCTTTAATGCCGATCGTGGGATTTTTCTTTTCCGCCCTACCCGGCATAGACGCCCACACGCGCTTGATGCTGGGGCGCTATATTGAATATCGGGTGACGGAAAAGGTTTAAGATAAAGACAGGATATGAGGATACTACTAAGAATCAGGGGGTTAAGCCAACCAACGATCCGGTGGGGGTTGGGTCTCGGCCTGGTATTAATTGGGTGTCAGGGGTTGGTGTTGGTGGTGTGGGGGCTAAAACTACCACCGGAAATCCCGCTCTACTATTCCATGCCTCAAGGTGAACAGCAATTAGCCGAGAAGGGTTGGCTTTTGATCAGCCTCGGTTTAAGCCTGTTGGCTTTGGTTACCAACTTGGTAATTATCGGTTTATCAGGCCAACTGGTGAAAGTGTTTCCGGAGATAGTGACATGGCTGACGACGGTATGTATCTTGCTGTTAACCTTAACCCTGGTACATAGCGTGATGCTGGCTTTATGAATGAGTCACTCTTAGAGTTATGGCAGTGGATGTGGCAGCCGTTACTGGTGGCCGGAATGACGGCTGTGACCACCGCCCCGATGGTGATCGCTTGGTACAAACGCCGCGGTTGGTTGGATGACCCAGCCACCCAGAAACAGGCTAAGGTAGTCCACACTTACCCAGTACCCAGAGGGGGTGGCTGGGTCATTTTCATCGCCTTGGTGGTGGGGACTCTATGGTTTTTGGGTATAGACAAGCATAGCTTCGGCGTGTTGTTGGGAGCTTCGATCATCGCCGTGACCGGATTTTTCGATGACCGCTATGACCTGAACCCCTATTTAAGATTGGGATTAGGCTTTTTAGCCGCCGGAGCGGTGGTAGCGGCCGGCATCGGGATCGCCTATATCACTAATCCTTTGGGTCAAGGTGTGATCCACCTGAATTTACCGCAAATCCCCTTCTATTTAGGGGGCAAGTTGCACACAATCTGGGTGTTAGCTGACGCCTTAGCCTTGTTATGGATCGTTTGGTGTATGAATATGATTAATTGGTCTAAAGGACTGGATGGCCAACTGCCGGGCATGGTGGTGATCGCCGCGATAGTCATCGGGGCGTTGTCGTTGAGATTTGGGGACGACGTGACTCAATGGTCAGTGATTATCTTGGCGGCGATCACAGCCGGAGCTTACTTGGGCTTTTTACCGTGGAACATCTACCCTCAAAAAATGATGCCCGGTTATGGTGGGGGGGCACTGGCTGGTTACCTGTTAGCGGTGTTATCAATTCTTTCCGGAGCCAAGCTGGCGACTTTAATCCTAGTCTTAGCCGTGCCAATGATCGACGCGCTGTACGTGATGGTTCGCCGCTTAAGGCGGGGTCGGTCGCCGGTATGGGGTGATCGGAGCCATTTCCACCATAAGCTGATGGAATTAGGTTGGAGTAAGCGCAAAATTGCCGGATTTTACTGGCTAATGACTTTGATTTTAGGGATTGTCGCCCTGCAATTGAATACCAGGCAAAAAGCGTTTACAATCCTGTTAATGCTGCTCGGATTTGGAGCGGTACTAATATGGGTAAATTGGTTTATAACCTCATCAAATCGGCCAGGCCGCGCCAATGGCTAAAAAACGGAGCCATGTTTGCGCCGTTAGTTTTTAGCGGACTGCTGTTTGCCCCCGGTTATTTGGCTCAAGTGATGGAAGCGTTTATCCTGTTTTGTGGTTTAACGTCGGCAGTCTACCTGATCAACGACATCATGGATGTGCAGCAGGATAAAAAACATCCGTTTAAAAAGAAACGACCGATTGCGTCCGGGGACTTACCGATTCCGATGGCGATTTTTGCGGTGGTGGCGTTGTTATTCAGCGTCATGGCATTGGCCTGGTTTTTATCGTACTTTTTCTTTGCCATCTGTTTATTATACCTCTTACTGAGCCTGGCTTATTCGGGTTACTTAAAGCAAATCGCCATCATCGATTTATTGGCGATCGCGGCCGGATTTGTGTTGCGGGTCTACGCCGGAGCGATTGTAGTCAACCTGCATATGAACGTTTGGTTTTTATTGGCGGTGGTTAGCTTGGCCTTATTTTTGGCCGTGGGCAAACGGCAGTGCGAGCGGACCTTACTCACCGGGTTGGTGGGAAACTTAACCGGCCAGCGGTCGACTTTAAGCCATTATTCAGCCCGCCTGCTGGACATCTATACAGCCTTGTTTGCCGGGGCAACCTGGCTAACTTACGCTCTGTTTGCCTTTCAGCATCAATTTGAATTTATCGAAGGGCCGGTACCAACGCTATTATCCCGGGTGCCGCGGACGTTTATCTCGTCAAAATGGCTGATGTTTACCGTACCGTTGGTGATTTACGGAGTGATGCGCTATTTACAACTGGTTTACGAAAGAAACGAGGGTGAAAGCCCGGAACGGGTGTTACTTAACGACAAACCCATGCTAATCGCGGTGGTGATTTGGATTTTGATGGTCCTGTTTATTCTTTACGGGATGAGGTGACAGTTGGTGGACTTGGCCCTTACCTTGAACAGAAGGCTGGTTAGTGGCCAGATCGATAGTGACGGCGGTTTGTTCATCAATCCCCCAAATTAAATGGTTGACCGGGAGTAATTTTTGGAGTTTAAGATAGCGACGGCGGCCCATGAAACAATAGGAGGTATCGGTTTTCCTCCCACCTTCAGTATTATTAAGATGGGGAATGACGGTTAATTCTTTAAACAGATGGTTAAAACCATTTAAACCGGTTTGCCAGTGGAGGAGAGAACCGACTTTATAGATTTCATAGACCGGTAAAGCAAATTTAGAGAAAGCGATGGTGGCCGCTGAAGAGAGGGACAAACTAGCTTGACCAGTTTTAAGCCGTTGAACCAAGGCGCTATACAGCAAGGTATTTTGGAGATGATTGACAGCATAAGTCGGACTACCAGGACCAGTAAAAATGTAATCGGCGGTGTAAAGAGGCTCAATTAATTGCGGTTGATTAGCTTGGTCACGATGATTGGCAAAGATGCTGGTAACTTGGGGGTGAAAGTTGGGGAGTTTGGCTAAAAAAAAGCGGCGAATCTCCCCGTAGACAGCTCGGACATTAGGTTGAAAGCCGGCCGGGGTCGAAATTAAGACAATTTTAACCGAGGATTTGCCTAATAAAGTGAGGGCATGCTCATGTATCTGGCGGCCGACGGAGGAAATTTCACCTGAACCAAAGAGAGTTAAGGTGGCAGTTTTAATCATCGAGGCGGCAGACTTAAGACTAGAACCAGTTGGCGTGTCTTGAATTTGATATCCTAAAGCCTCGATTTTTAGCCGGAGCCGATCAGCTTGACGGAAAGCTTTTTGCCAGCGGTAAGTTTGGCGAAGCTGAGCTAAGCGTTGAATTTCAGGCGGAAACTGGCTGACAGGAGACGTAACGTGACGACTAGACTTCATGAACTACGAGGCTTACTCGGTCAATTTAGCGTAACGGGAGACAATCCAACCCTGTTTGCCGGACTCGAATTCAATTTTGTACCAACCGGTACCCGAGGATTCCAGGTAGGGGAACTTATCCCCAACATCAACCTGAGCCACTTCATTGTCGCCAACCTCCGGTTCAGAGCGGACCCGAAGCCAGCCAGTGCCGGTTTCGGTGATGGTAACGTAGGGTGGTTCCAACTCACCGGCGGCGGCAGCTTTTTTGGTGGGAGTCGGGGTAAGGGTCCCGGTCACTTTGGGGGTAGGTGAGGTTTTGGGAGCAGGGGTTAGTTTGGCGCCAGCGGTGGCATCTAATTGAGCCGAGGGCGTGGCTTGATCGAGGACAGCCCCTTCGGTTAATTCGGTCGCCCGGGCCAGTTGCGCGGTGGCGATCAGTTTATAGCCGTTTTTGGTTTGGGCTTTAATGGTTAATTCTTGATAGCCGGGGGCGGTTAAAGTTAAGACATGATCACCTTCGGTGACGTTTTCCAGGTGAAGGGGGCTGAAACCTTCCGGCCGACCATCAACTTTGACAATGACGTTTTCGGGAGTGGAGGCCACATCCAATTGACCGGAGTCTTTTTGGTTGATGGCTTCCAGGGCTAAGAGATAATGCGAGGAGTCATCGCTGGTAGCCCCGAACTGGCGGGCCAAGACGGTGACGATTGAAGGGGCCAAGGTAACGTCGGTCTGCCAATCCTTAGTCGGGTCGCCGTCGACCAAGAGGCGAACAGCGTAGGTGCCTGGTTTTAATTTGTCATCGTAATAGGGAGTCTGACCGACCAGCGAGCCATCCAGATAGACACCGGCGGGAGGGGTGCTGTTGACTTGAAGGGCTGACTGCTTTTTGGTGAGGAAAGGCAGTTGGCTGCAGCCGGCTAAGAAGAAACTGAAAAACAGGCCGATTAAGAGAAGATGGGGTTTCATCGGGCAAATCATAGCAGATGAAATCGGACTTGACAAATAGCAGGCCAGAAACTAAGGCAGGTCATGACTGCCGGGCCGTTTTGGGACCCAGTAAAAAGGCACCGACTAGACAGGGATTATCTTTAACTTGAGAGAGGGCTAGCGGTGGCGGAGTGACCAATTCTTGATATTGAGTTAGGGATTGAGAGACCCGATCGATTAAAAAAGGTCGGTTTTCGATGAGGCCACCAGAACAAGAAACCACCTCAGGGGCTAAAAAAACAATCAGATTATAGATGGCCATGGTGAGGTAGTGAGTCACTTGATCCCAAATGCGGTGATCATCGGGGACAGTCGATAAGGGTTGATTAAGTTGGGCCTCAAGCTGGAGGCTGGAAACATAGGCAGCGGTTAAGCCCTTGATTTGGTAGTGAGTATGAGACATACCACCGGGATGAATAATGGTCCATTCTGGCTCCAAGGGGACATCATAAAAACCAGCCTCGTCACGCCGGAGGTAAGCGCCACCCAGACCGGTGCCGATAATCAAATGGAGGAGTGAGGTTTTATCCCGGCCTAAACCATAGGTCATTTCGGCGGTGGCGGCGCAGACGGCATCGTTTTTGATAAAAATGGGCACGGAAAAGTGGGCGGCTAAATCAGTCTTAAAGTCGTGACCGAGGTAATCGGGTAAGTTAGCTTTAAGGACAGGAATCCCTGAGGAAGACAGTTTTAAGGCCAGAGAAATACCGATCTGAGTTAATGGTTGATCTTTGACAATGGCGGTGATAGCTGGCTGCAATTGATCCAGGGCAGCAGCATATTTTTTAGGGGTGGCGTAGGTAGCACTGGACAATTTTTTAGCCGGATCAGGTTGGGAAAAAGTGGCGACGGTGGTTTTGGAACCACCGATATCGACAGCAACGTACATACGAGATTAGTGTAGCACGAAGGGCTTTAGGGAGCGGAAAGAGTGGCGTAGAGAGCGGTAAGTTGCTGGCTCATGAGGCGGTGGATTTGAGGAGTGATGACTTTTTTAGCCAAGAGGGTATCCAGAGCACTGGTTTGGCGAGAGAGAATTAGCAACCCGGTAGTCCGTGACAGACGGTACATGGTCTCAATTTTGTTGATCACGACCTGGAAAACGTTGTGGGCGCTCCAAGTCAGCCAACGATCACGATAAAGGGCATTGATCAGCTGCTTGAAACTGGCAAAAGTGACCGGTTGAGTCAAGTTAGTATCGCCAGCAGTTTGGTTAAAATAAGTCAGGGTATAGAGGTGAGGTAAAGTATCAGGTAGGTAGACTTCCTCTTTAAACAACTTGAAGTTTCCTTCCTGGTCATAAGCGTAAACTTCAAAGTGATACCAACCGGGTTGAGGTGCGGTTAGTTCTAGAATATAGGCACCGGCCTGAGGATATTTAACTGAGAGTGACCAGAAAGGATCAGCAACCGAGTCGGTTTCATCCAGCCGATTGGCCAAGGGGTATTCCAGGTCGAAGGTGGAGAGGGGAATGGCCTCAACCAGATCGCTACCAGCGTGACCAGTAGTTTGATCAGCGGGATCAGTCAGACGGATTTTGAGAGCGTCGTCGGCGTGGAGGTAAAGGAAACTCAAATCGGAGTTAGTGGGGTAGTAATGGCCGACGCGAGTCAAAACTTCGGGAGGAAGGTTAAAGAGGGTTTTGGATTCATCCCAAGGATCGTTGATCGCGTATTGACGCACAGGTGACTCAGCTTCTTGACTATGAGCGACCACAAAATGAGTGTTGCTGGCTAAGCGCTGGCGGAAGATAAGCGGCTGGTGGTCAACCTCCAGGAGATCATGGATCCGACTAGTGTTACTGGCGGCAATGACTTCGTATTCCAATTTGGGATAGCCGGGATCCAGATCGTGCAGCTGTCGGGCAATCCGGGTTAAAGCGCTCCAGTTAACGATACCGCTGCGCCACCAACCATCAGTGTTCTGGGGTAAGTTGAGCCATTGGTTGAGAGAACCGGGATTAAGATCGACTAAATTGGCGCCAAAGGGAAGTTTATCAATTCCATAATAACGCAAAACCATGACGGCGCTGGAGAGAGCACAGCCAACCTGACTAATGGTGCGGTTTAGATTGTCATACTGGTCACCGCCCCATTGGGGATTATGTTGGCTGTAGTAAGGGACGGTTGGTAAAGGAGTTGGGGTCGGCTCCGGTTCCGAAAGGTCGTAAACCTTGATGTTGTCAAAATATACCCCTGAGGGTATTACACTACCTGCTCCAACCCGCACTCCAATACTGCCAGATAAATAAGGACTATTATTATCAACAAATTCCAGTAGCTTAGTAAAATCGCTGTCACTTTCTGTCTTAATGAAAACTGTAATTTTGTTTCCGACTAACTCGATCCTCCATCTATAAGTAACATTGTTTTGGAAATTATATGTTGTCGTTGGCGGTGAATTTAACACACCGTAAGCTTTCCCAAGATACACACCATTTCCACTTACATGAACTTCATAAAACTTATCAAGTAAGGAAGAATTTGTATCTTTTATATAGCGAAAGGGTATATTTTTATCTGCTCCTGAAACTGCGACCATATCTAATTCATACGCGTAGTCTGACCAATTCTCTGAACCGCTCACGGAATTCCCAGTTTGTCCTACTTGATTAACAATCATTCCATATGCGTTATTTACAATTGCCCAATTCCCGGTTGTATCTGCCCCATTGAAATGTCTTGGAGTCCACACATTATCGAAGCCATTATCAAAATCTTCTGAATACAATTCATCACCGTAAGCTGCGTATGCTATAGAATTACTTCTTAAGAGAGCCAATAACGTACAAGCAAATATTAGGGAAGATATTTTAAGCATAATCCCTCATATAATGATTATTGATAGTAACATGTCATCATAATCTATGCTTTGTTGTCTATAGCGTGTTAAATGCCATATATGAGTAAAAATAATAATTCACCTCTAGAATGGGATGAAATACTAACAAATGAAAACTATTTAATGGAACGTGGTGGTATTGTTGATATACGAATTGCACAAGCAAAGAAGTGGTGGAATTATAGAAAAAAAGTGGTCAATATTGGAAGTGGTCAAGGCTTTTTAGAAGATATTTTTAGGTCAGAAATATTAAAAAACGAGGTAAATTGGACAGCCGTTGATGTTTCAGTCAAGGGTCTCAAAAGAATAAAAAGAATTCATGACAAAGTTCGTATACAAATTGGAAACATAACACATCTACAATTTCTTCCAAACCAGTTCGACTTAATATACTGCATGGAAGTTTTAGAACATTTAAACAAAAAGTCTGTGGCACTGGCTTATAAAGAATTAAATAGAATTGCTACACCGAAAGCTATCTATGTTATATCAGTTCCCGTATATGAGCCGCGCTCGCTAAAGAACCACCCTGTAGGACATAATAGGAAATATACACCTGAAATTGTTAAGGATGAATTAGAGGAAAATGGATTTAAAATAATAGAATCAAAGTACTTTTACGCTTTTAGGAAATTAAACTCAATTAAAACAATAATATGTCTTAATTATCATCTCCGAAGGCCTAATGTTGTAATGTTTTTATGTCAAAAATCCTAATGCTTTGTCGGTGGTATGAGCCGCATATCGGGGGCGTGGAAAGACACGTTAAGGGTTTGGCGAGAGAGCTGCGTCGACGGAAGCACCAGCTGACTATCATCACCGAGCAATATCAAACAAACCTACCGCTGGAAGCTAAGCTTGAGGGGGTGAAAGTATGGCGGATTCCCTACCCGGCTTTAAAGAGTAAACGGGGGGTCTGGCAGTGGCTAAAAGAGAGACGGGAGTTGGTGGAAAAGGCGGACTTGGTACATATCCATGACGTTTTTTGGTGGTATGCACCAACTCGATTGAAGCTCAAGCAGAAGCCGGTATATATCACCTTTCATGGTTATGAAGGCAGTCGGCCACCGCGCTGGCAAGCGGTGGTGCAGCGCAAAACAGCCGAGACCTGGTGCCGGGGGAGTATCTGTATCGGGGGGTTTATGAAAAAGTGGTACCTGGCTCGACCAGATATAATCCTCTACGGCGCAGCTGAAGTCAAGCCGGCACCATGGGTGAAAAGCCGATCAGCGGTGTATTTAGGCCGGTTGGATGAAGACGCAGGGATTTTGGAGTATATCAAGGCCATTCAAATAATAAAACCAGAAATCACTTTGGATGTTTACGGTGACGGTCCCCAGGCGGTGGAAGCGAGGCAAATGGTTAAACAACGGCGGTTACCGGTAGCGTTTCATGGCTGGAGCCACGAAGGAGACAAAGGGTGGCGAAAAACCCATTGGGCGATGGTGTCGCGTTATTTAGCGATCTTGGAAGCGATGCAAGCTAAAAGACTGGTGGTAGCGGTTTACAACAACCGGATAAAAAGAGATTATCTACTGTGCCACCCGCAGGCTAAAAATATGCTGATTGCCGGGGGGGCAGAGGCAATCGCCGAGCAGATGATGGCGCTAACGGCGGAGGCAGAAAGAGCCAAAATTAACCAAGCCTATCGGTGGGCGAAAGGGCAAACTTGGTCACATTTGGCCGATAAGTATGAGCAGTTATGGAAACGATAGAGTTTTCGGTGATTACGACGGTGTTAAACGAAGCCAAGACGATTAAGGCTTTATTGGACTCTCTAGCTAAACAGACTTTAGCGCCGAAGGAAATCGTGATTACCGACGCCGGTTCGACCGACGGGACGATTACGATCATTAATCAATGGCGGGAGAGACATAAGGAGATACCGGTGAGGCTGGTGGGGGTTCCGACTGCCAACCGGTCACAAGGAAGGAATCGGGCCATCACCGAGGCGAAGCAGGAGTATCTGGCAGTGATTGATGCCGGCTGTACCGCCGAGTCCCACTGGTTGGCCAGATTGGCTAAGACCTACCAGGAAACCGGAGCCGAAGCTGTGGCCGGCTTTTATTTAACCCGGCCGAAAAACATCTGGGAGAGAATTTTCTCCTTATATTTGGCGGTGCAACCAAAAGACTTTGACCCCAAGACTTACCTACCCTCGTCCAGATCTTTGTCACTCACTAAAACTGCCTGGAAAAAAGCCGGGAAATATCCGGAAAAATTAAATACCTGCGAAGATTTAGTCTTGGCTCAGCGACTGAAAGCCAAAACCAAAATGGTAGCCACGGCTAAAGCCTGCGTTTATTGGCAACTACCGCGGACCGGGAGTGAGTTTTTCAAGGCCATCGCCGGGTATGCTCAAGGGGACGTCGAGGCGCGGTACCGGCCTCACCTAATCAAAATGCTAACGGTTTACGGCCGATATTTAGTGTTTATAGTGGCTCCCTGGTTGTTTTTACTGTACTTACTCTACCCTCAGTTTAAATTTATCCGGGTGTTACCCCTGCCGGATTTATGCCTGACTTCGGTGGTGCAAATTATGGCCGACGTAGCAGTGATGTGGGGTGGTATCAAAGGTGGTTTAAGCCAAAATAGATGAATCGATCTGCTATAGTGAGGATAATTAGTAAAATATGAGGGAGGTGTATGGCAAAAGAAAAGACCACCCAAGAAACAGGCTTGATTTTGGTAATCACTTTTGGCGTTTTGTGGATGGTTAACAGTCTGGTGTTGTATTTGGCGCACCGATTATTTCCCAGCTACATTGTGCTGGGGACGGCCAATCTCCCGATGTGGTGGGCGGTGTTAGACAGCATGGCGGTGCTGGCGTTACTAAACACATTTACCATCCCGTTTGTCCGTCAAACCGAAGCCAAACGCGGCCAGATGTTTTCGAATAAAGAGTGGATGGTTTTGTATTTGGGGCTTAATTTCGTGGGGATTTGGGTGATTGCCCGGTTGGCAGAATTTATTGGTCTGGGGATCAGTTCCTGGATGGTAGCCTTAGTTTTGGCCGTCGTCTTGGACGGAGTGCAAGGAGTGGTGATGATGCAGTTGGAGAAAGCCAGGAAGAAATAGTTATCTTCCAAGATCTTCTAATTTCTTCCAATATCTTCCAATATCTTCTAAAATAGATTATAACGGAGAGGTGAAATACCATTACCGGTTGACTGCCTCAATTTTGGAAATGATCCAGCACCTGATAATTATCCGGGAAGCGATCGGTTTGGCCGCACCGGCAGAGGCAAGAGTAACCGAGATCCGACGCAGGTCATTGTTGAAAAGTGCTTTATATTCGGCCAAGATCGAAGGTAATCCGTTGACGGAGACAAGTGTTTTGACCGATAAGTCAAAACATAAATTAGAGGTGCAACAATTACTAGCCGCGTATGAGTGGGGGTTTAAACAGACAAGACCATTGACTGTGGGAATGATCAAAGAACTACACCGGATCAGTATGGCTAATTTGGACGAAACGCCAGGAAAGTTCAGGCAAGCACAGACAGCTATTTTTAACCAAGCCGGGGTGGCGGTTTATCTACCGCCGCCGGCGATGGAAATTAAAACCCGGATGGATGAGTTGGTTAAATGGCTAGATAAAGCTGGTGACCCGGTGCCAATTAAGGCGGTGGTATCCCACTTCTGGTTTGAAAAAATCCACCCATTCAGCGATGGTAATGGTCGAGTCGGGAGAGTGATGGTGACATATATATTACATCTGGGAAATTTAGGGTTTGGGGGAATGCTTAATTTTGAGGAAGTCTTGGCTGACAGGCGAGAGGAATACTATGCCCTCCTAAATGAGAAAGGTAAAGAGATAACTTTGTTTATAAAATTCATGCTGGAAAGTTTGGTGAAGGCGGCCGATAAATTAATGGTGGAGTTAAAAATTAAGGGAAAGCGTGGACCGGATGCGACCCTGCTACCGAGACAAAGAGAGATTTATTGGTTGATTAAAGATCATGAGGAAGTCAGTTTTGATTTTGTCAAACGACGGTTTCTAGCCGTACCGTCGAGCACAATCCATTATGATTTGGGGCAATTAATCAAAAAGGGCTTAGTCGATAAAATGGGGCAGACCCGGGGGGTCAGGTACCGGATACGGGAGCCGAGAGGGCTTTGAGAGCGTAGTAGAAACGGAGAGGGAGAATGAGGGAGAGGGAGATGAGCAGGGCATAGGCACTGCCTTCGGGACCCCACCAAAGGGTAAAGGGGATGGCTAAACCGACGATGAGACCGAGGCGGATCAGGTTGATGAGGCTTAAGTAATCTTGGCGTTGGCGGGAGAGATAGATGGGATCGGTAAGGGCACCCAAGACTAACAGGACACCAGCTAGGCTCAAAATGCGCATGAGAGGGACAATGGCCAGCCATTGATCGCCGAGGATGATCAGGGTAAGCGGGCGGGCGAAAAGAAAGATGACCAAGATGATAGGAATGATCAGGCTAGTGACGGCTAGGTAATTTTGCTTGACGGCGCGGACCAAGCGTTCCCGGTCGTCGGCAAATTTGGAGTAAACGGGAAAAGCGACCTTGTTAAAAGTCTCCATGGCTTCTTCAAAAGGAATGATGGCCAAGCGGTAGGCCATTTGGTAGAAACCAAGGCTAACGGCAGGCAGTTGACGGCCAATGATAATATCCGGGGTTTTACCAGAAAAGTAGGCAAAGACTCCGGAAACGGTCACCCATTTACCCTGATGAAGGATAGTACGGACTTGGGCGGAGCGGAAGTGGAAGCGGGGCTTGAGGCTGGGGATAATAAAGGAAAGGACGACTTCCAGGAGAGCTGAGGCGATCATGCCCCAAACTAAACTAATGGCGGAGCGGGTGGTGAGAGCAATGATGACTGCGACCAGGGCATCGGTGACGAGCAGCCCGGAGCGAAACAGAAATTCTGATTTAAAAGCTAGATTGCGTTGAAAAGCAATGATGGCCGGGTTGATAAAACCGCGAATTAGCGGAATAAAAGCCATGAGCCAAAGAATAGAAAGGGAATCGGGGGAACGGAAAAAAACGACTACCAAAGGGGCGGTGATAAAGATCAGCAGGGCAATCAGCAGACCGCGCATAATAGAGATGACCCAAGCGGTATTGAGATATTGCTTGAGTGCATTCTGTTTGGCTTGCTGAATCAAGAAAACATTGATGCCGGTCTCGGTGGACATTTCGAGTAAACCCAGGACAATGGTAGCCACACCAAAGACGCCGAACTGAGCCGGAGTCAAGAGACGAGCGAGGACAGCGGTGCGGACAATGGATAAAAGGCGCATCAAAATCCGGTACGAACCGATCCATTTGAGGCCGGAAATAGCTTGCGCGCGGTAACCCATAGCTTATATTGTACTGGGAATTTAGGAAAAGGATAATCAGGCGACGCGATGGCGGGGGCGGCCGTAGGTAAGAGCTTGGATATTGGCTACCCAGATATCGTACAGGTTGTCCAAGGCTTCTTGAGTGAACCAGCCAAAGCCTTTTAAACCGATAGCATTCTCGATGTTGGCCAAGGGAGTATTGACCAAATCTTCGCCTTCGTAAGCATAGCCGTAGACTTTGCCTGACTTCAAAGCATTGGCCATAGCTTTTTCATTGACTAATTCACGGTCCACGGTATTAACGATGATAACGCCTAATTTCATCATTTTTAGTTGAGGGCTGCCAATCAAATTAACGTTGTCTGGTTCGTGAGTGGTGTGCAGGGAAATGGCGTCAGATTGGCGCAAGAGTGATAATAAGCTAACCATTCTAATACCCGATGGCTTTTTCGGTGAACGGTTAAAAGCAATCACTTTCATGCCAATTCCCTGAGCTAGTTCAGCTACCCGACTCCCAATATTACCTAAGCCAATAATGCCTAAAGTTTTACCTTTGAACTCAAAGCCCATACCTAATTGGTATTTGCCTTTTTGGGTTTGGCGGTCGGTGATCAGGATGCGTTTGGCGAGACAAAGTAAGAGCGCTAAAGTGTGTTCGGCCACCGATTCGCGGGAGTAACCTGGAATATTGCTGACAGGCAGGTGGCGGTTTTTACAGTATTTAAGGTCGATCCAGCCAAAGGAGGTGGTGGAGAGACAAACGCCTTTAAGATTGGGAAGCGAATCCATAACTTTGGTTAATTGCGGTTCAGCTTTTTCAAAGCCTCCAAAAGGATCAGGGTCGGGGGCAATGATATCGGCACCTTTAGCCATGGATAATAGTTGGGAAATGGGGAGGGATTGGCGGTTCTGGGTATAAGTAACTTGGCCCAGCTTGCCAATAGCCCGTTGTTGAGCCAATTTAAATTCTGATTTCGGCGCGTAGATAGCGATTTTCATATATGTCCATTACTGGTAACATATAATTGATCGGTATCTTATTACCTGGTATATTAATTGTCATGGTGTTGTCCAATATGGTAGACAATGGTATAATATAGGCCTATGGAAATTAGTAATTTGTTGGCCAAATTTGGCTTAAGCGAGCGGGAACAAGAAGTTTATTTGATGTTGATAAAACGAAGTTGGAGCACGGCTTTACAATTAGCGCGGGTCGGCAACGTAAAAAGGACCACCTTGTACCGAGTGTTAGAAAGCTTGGCTAAAAAAGGCTTGGTGGAGACACAAATAGATGATAAAACAACTTTCTACAATGCAGCTGATCCAAAGCAGTTTGAGTCGTTGATTATACAACAGGAATCAAGGGCAAAACATTTACGGAAAGCTTACGGTGACTTGAGCAAACACTTGAGTATTCTGACACAAGCAATTAGCAAAAAGGAAACTGCCGTTCGATTCTATCGAGGTCTGAAGGGTCTAGAGTATTTGGAGTGGAAGCGGTGCGAGCGACCCAAGATTGATATTTGTATTTTTGATTCTGGTGATTTTTGGTTTGAATTCTTAGGCAGGGAATTTGCAGAAGCAATCCGGGCAGAAACAGTTAAACAGAAAATCCTAATTCGAGAATTGGGCAATCCATCAACTACTTACCCGGTTGAAAAGGATGGTGCTTGTTCGTGGACTGATAATCGGGAGTATGTATTAAAGCACTATGTCCATCGATTAGTTGAAAAGAACGAATTGAATATTACTCAAGACATTTATATTGTGGGTGGCGATTTCATCCATATTCATGGTTATCGGGATAATGACATCTTTGGAGTGGAACTAGTGAGTCGGTATTTCACGACAATGATGAAGCAACTATTCGAAACAATTTGGAACCGGGCAAAAGTGGTCGATAACTTTGGTGGAAAAAACGTTAAGAAATAATCAGGTTTATAGTTGGGCGAAACATCGTTAAGTCAATAATTTGGAGAGAATTTGGTGCATTGCGACAATTTCTTTGGGGGAAATGGTGCCGAGTTTTCTGATCAAGCGGCGGCTATCGATGATATAAAGATACCAACAAAGCAGGACGGAATCCTTGGCTAGAGCGGGATTAGTTTTGAGTTTAAGTTCGAAGCGATTAGCTTTCTCCATTTGGGTGGTAAGGAGAGCAATCAACACAAAGCGAGGATTGAGTCGAGTAACAGTGCTGGTAACGATTACGGCCGGCCGGTATTTCTTGATACCGGCGCCGATGGAGGGGTGGAATTTGACTAAATAGATATCACCGTCTTGGGTTACCATGCTCCCGCTCCTCAAGATAATCCCAAAGAGTATCCAAACCAGCTTGCTCGCTGGATGCGATAACACCTAACCCTGGCCGATTGGTAAAACGTAATTTCGTCAGGATGGCTTCTAAGGCCAGTTGGGTGAGGAGACGACTGCGATCAGTATCGGGGAAAAGTCGATCCAATTCCTCAACCACAAGTTTGGGCATTTTGATTTGAACCCGGCGATCGGTTTTGACCGAACCAGAAGAAAGCAGTTGTAACATCTCATGGAGAGTTAAATAGTGTTCGGCTTTTCAGTATAATGATGTTTATGACTAAAGGTCAGTACAGCGTCTCAGATGCGGTATTAAAAAAGCCGGATTTGTTGGAGCGAGAAGAAACAGTGCTTAGAGATATCACTAAGCGCAGTGGATTTGAAGCGGAAAAGCGGTTGGGGGACAGCCGCTATTGGACCAGAGATTTTGCCGGGGCGGTGTTTTATCTGGGAAAGTATCAAGGCAAAGCGGCGGTGTTAAAAATTCAAGGGACCAAGCCACCGATAGCGGAGATTGACCAGATTGAAAATTTTGCAGCCCAGAATCAAAGTCAAGTGATCCGGCCGCCAAAATTGTATGGGTACTTAAAATGGGATGAAACTAATAAATATGAAGCCTTGTTTTTAGAAGAGGTGGAAGGCAAGCCCATTGTCAGTTGCCCGACAAATGGTGAGGAGTTGAAAGAGTTTTTTGAGTTATACCAGGAGTATCGACAAAATTGTCTGATCAAGCCGTGGCTGCCAAAACCGGAATTGACGTTGCCGGAGATCATCGAAGCTGATTTCAATAATTGGCGGCTGATTGCCAAGAAGTTATATCCAGTTCACCCTTTAAGGAAAGCCAACGACGCCGGTTTAATCGGGGTGGTGGTGGCTAAATTAAAGAATGAATATCAAGCTTACGAACCGCAGTTTATTCATGGGCATTTTTCTTACTTAGATTTGCTTAAGACCAAGAGCGGGGAAGTGATCTTATTCTCCAATTTATTTTGGAAGTACAAGGCGCCATGGTATGACTCGGTATTCGGGCAGCACTGGTTTAGGTACCGGTTATCGTCGATTAAGGAAATCGCCCCGAAAGAAGTAGAAGCGCAAAGAGAGCTGTGGCTAAAGGAGATTTGGGCGTTGGCTCAAAATGAAGAAGATAAAAAACTGATAAACTTGGCCTTGCTCGAGCGGGCGGCGGCGGGCTTGAATTTAGATGCGTTAAGCGTAGACCCGAAAATCCCGATTACCGAATATTTAGTGGAAGCGACCAGACAGGAAGTGAAGCGACTGCTTTAGGATGAAATTTTTCGATATCTAACCGCCCTGCCTTGGCCCAAGCGTTCTATTTTCTTTAAATCAATTAGTTTATCGGTAACTTGATTAATTGTTGGTCGGGGAATCTCGAGTTCCTCCGAGAGCTCTTTTGGGGTCGCCTCAGTGAACTTTTTTAAATATTCCCAGACTTTAAGTTGGGAGGGCGAGAGGATTTTTTCCAGATTTTCCAAACTTAATAAATCGAGAGCGAGAGTTGATTGTTTTAATACAACATCTAAAAAGAAGTCAATCCAGGGAACAATGGTAGGCTGCTTGGTTTTAAAGGTTTTCTGACTCTTCCGTAAAGCTAAGTAATAATCCGGCTTATTATCTTCAATAATTTTTTCGTGGGAAACATATGGCATATAGCTATATCCGACTTGCAATAGCAGTAAATTGGTTAATATCCGTGACAATCGACCATTCCCGTCTTGGAAGGGATGAATTTGCAGAAACTGAACGACAAAATGGCTAATGACTAATAGGGGATGATGGCTTTCTCCGGATAGGGCAGTTTGGGTTGCCCCGGTTAATTCGGTCATGGCAAAAGGGGTGAGATAAGCGGGGGTGGTGTCAAATAAGAGACCAACTGATTGACCGGCGGCGTTGATCATTTGGACTTTGTTTTCTTGCTTTTTATACTCCCCTCGGTGAGCTTGGTCTTTATCGACGTATTTTAAGAGTTCCAGGTGAAAGTGTTTAATCAAGTTTTCAGAAAAGCGTAAGCTTTCCCATGAATCAATGACATTGACTAAGAGCTCGAAATAACCCCGAACTTCTTGCTGATCCCGATCAGCGAATTGTTGGATTGAGATACCACGCATGAGTTTTTGGATATCCTCATCGGATAACTTAGAGCCTTCAATGCGGGTGGATGCCCCGGTCGAGGTGATAATAACCGATTTTTTTAACCGGCTCAAAATCTGGGGGTTGAGTTTGGCGCCGCCAACCCATTGACCCCTCAAACCATCAATTTGGGCAATTTTTTGCCAGATTGAGGCTGGGAGATTTTTAAGCAGGTGATCAAGAGAAGAAAGGTTCATGGGGGGGTTCTTATATTCTGGATATATATGATTATATAAGATTATCGATTAAGGTACAAGAGATCTTTGGGCAGGGATGACATGCGGTGGGCGGCGGCGGGCTTGAATTTAGATGCGTTGAGCGTAGATCCGAAAATCCCGATTACCGAATATTTAGTTGAGTCAACACGGATGGAAGTGAAGCGACTGCTTTAGGATACAATTTTTTGGTATCTGACCGCCCGGCCTTGACCTGATTCGTAATTAGGCTTATGTTTGGGTTGTTTGCAAGTCAATAGAATAGGTGAGATAAATAACCCTTGTGGTACAAGGCCAGGAGCATTCCTAGTAACATAAAACCGGTTAATTGTTTCGCCTTTATATGCCATCTGAATTTCCCGATAAAATAGAGACATCCAATTATCAAAATCAGATGGATAATGCGGATTGCTTCAAAAGGGTAGGTATTTAGTTGGTAGATATAGCCTGGGTAAGGAATACCAGGTAAGAAACTAAAATTTCTGGCAGCCTCTATGGTTCTCCAGGTTATTAACACGGGAGATATGTGCGGGAGAATGTAGACGCTGTCAAAGATCTGGTCAAGCAGAATATGGGTTGTCTGTAGTATAAGAGCATTAAATAAGATTTCTTTTAATGGAATTGAATTATTAAGTCCGAATAGCCATCTAGCCACGAGCAAAACAAGGGTAAAAAAAAGGAATCCTAAACCGTATTGTATGGCGGCAGTGAAGATTAGAGGGAGAAAAAAATCGATGATGCCCATTAGAATAATCATAGCTTGGCATTTGAGTATTAGACAATACACATAGAACATTGACCTTGCGTAAAAGACCCGAAGGGTGGTAGAACCGTACTTATGATATGGGATAATTTGGCGATTGTGGATGTGGAGACGACCGGGGGTCGGCCACCGTTTAACCGGGTGATTGAGATTGGCGTGGTAGCGGTAGACTACGGACGGGTAAGCGGGACTTATTCGCAGTTGATTAATCCTGAGTGCTGGCTGCCGCCGGAAATTACCAGCCTCACCGGGATCACCCCGGATCAGTTAGAAAATCAGCCGACATTTCCACAACTGGTACACCGGTTATTCCCATTTTTAGACGGCCGAGTGATGGTGGCTCATAACGTCCGGTTTGATTTGAGCTTCTTGAAAGCCGAGTTTGACCGGTTGGGGTATACCTACAACCCCAAACACTGGTGCTCGGTTCGCTTATCCCGGCGGTTATTCCCTCAATACCGAAGCCACGCTTTAGACCGGATCATTGAGCGGCACGGAATTAAAGTAGCCTTAAGACATCGGGCGCTGGATGATGCCCTGGTAATTTGGGAGTTTATGCAAAAACTTGAACCTCAAGTAAAGACTGGCTTAATCGAAAAAGCCGTGGGTGAGGTGTTAAAGACACCGGCTTGGCCACCGCGATTGGCGAAAAGTACTTTGGATAAACTGCCAGCGGCACCGGGTGTCTACATTTTTTATGACGCTGAGGGGGTGCCGGCGGCGGGGGATTTAGAATCGCAATTAATTGAAGCGCGACTGGTTAAGGAACAACAACCGATCTATAACCGGAAATTGAGAACCACCCGGGAGTTAATGGCTTTGGCTTTAGTGATGGATAGCCAAAAATATTTAAAAGCCGACAGCAGGCGGCAGAATGGCTGAGGGCTCTAACCGAAGAGCAGCAGTTGTGCTAGAAATGGATGGGGTTGGAAAAAACCAAGCGGGGGTGTTTTGGCTATCATTTAGGTCAATGCCGCGGAGCTTGCGTGGGACGCGAGCCAGCGGCTAAATATAACTTGAGGGTACTCAAAGCGTTAAAGCAGAAAAAAATGTTGGATTGGCCGTTTGCCGGGGTGATTGCCATTAGGGAAGAAAATGAGGTTAACGACCGAGCGGTGACACATATTTTTGATAATTGGCAGCATTTAGGGACGATAAGCGATGAGGCGGAAATAAACACCCCCGGGGTGTGGGCGCAATTCACCCCGGGGGTGAACAAGTCTAGATTAGACCTAGATACCTATAAAATCCTGAAGCGATATTTGCAGGCAAATGTAAACAGAGTAAGGTTGGTATCAGGTGATAAAATCAAGTCATGGATTACCGATTGAAGGTAGAGTACACCCGGACCGGGGATGAATTGAAGCTCCAGGGCATGCATTACGCGCCTAAGAAAAAGGAGGTGGGGGTGGTGTTTGTCCACGGCATGAGCGGGAATTTTGTTGAAAACGATTATGCAGACGTGATGGGTAAAACATTGGCAAAGAATGGCATTGGTTATATCTATGGGCATAATCGGGGATATGGGCATATCAACGATATCGTCCGGGGAAAGCCAAAACCGACGGGCGACAACGAATCATCGAGGCAAGGAGCCTGGTATGAAAGCTTTAGCCACTGTCCCAAAGATATCGATGCCTGGATTAACCAGGCCGTGGCGTTAGGCTATAAAAAATTAATTGTCATCGGTCATAGTTTGGGGTGCTCGAAAGTAATTTATTGGTGGCAAAAGACGAAATGGGAAAAGAAAGTGGTGGGAGTAGGCCTAGTGTCGCCTGTGGATATGGTGGGGTCAACCATGACGCAATTTACCCCCAAAGAATTTGAGGGATTAATTGAGGAAGCCAAGGCACTAATGGCCAAAGGCAAATACACGAATCTGTTATCAAAGCCCTTTGATAATGGTTGGTATAACTTAAGCGCCAATACGTTTATGGAGGAAATGGTCTCCCACTGCCCGGCTGATGTCTTGCCCATTTACCAGCCGGAAAACAAGTTTGAGGCGCTGGCAAAAATTAAGGTACCAATATTAATGCTGTATGGCGACCATGAGCTAAATAAAGATACGGCAGTAGAAGATTTGGCACTTTTAAAGAAGAAGGCTACTAGTTCGGCCAAAGTGGAGACAAAGATAATTGCCCAAGCCAACCACAGTTATGAAGGCCAAGAAGTGAGGCTTTCAAAAACGATTTTGAAGTGGATAAAAACTTTATGAATGTTGAGGTTGTATTGAAGGAACTGGGTCAAAAATTTCCGGGCGAGAAGATATTTAGGAACGATGAGAAACAGCCAACGGAAATTATTTGTGAAATTGAGCCGACAAGTGAACACCCAGAATATTCGGTGGCAGTAGCGGTAATTGATCGGTCAGCCCCCCACTTTCATCATAAGACAGAAGAAGTTTATGAGGTGTTAAAGGGTGAGCTAGATCTTTATATTGATGGTAAACAGCTGAAACTTAAAAAGGGCGAGAAATATACGATAAAGCCAGGAATAAAGCATTGTGCCGTTGGTCAGGAAACCTGGATTAAGGTGACAGCCCGGCCGGGATGGAAAATTGAGGATCATATTTTGATATGAATAGGCACACCATAAAAGCCATTTTGTTTGATTATGATGACACGCTAGTGAAGTCGAGAGAGTCGGTATGGCAGGCACATAAACAGACGGCGAAGACATACTATGATTTTGAATTGACTGATGAAATGATTGGGAGACATTGGGGTAAGCCGTACCCGGAAATGCTGGTGGGAGTATACCGGAACCTGGAACCATATGATCAAATCCACCAAAAGTACATGGCAGTCAGAGTCAACTTTCCCATGAAGGCACATGATGAAAGTGTTGGCGTACTGAACCAACTACTGGATAATTATACGGTGGGGATTGTCACGGCTGCCAACCGGCAATTGATTGAATTGGATTTGCAGAGGTTAAATTTCCCGGTGGAGAGGATGGCTTTAATCCAAACGGCGGATGATACCACCGTACATAAACCGGACCCTAAAGTATTCGATCAGGCTTTAAAAAAACTGGCTAAAAAGCGGATTAAACCTACTGAGGTACTGTATGTGGGTGATGACTTGAGTGATTACCAAGCAGCGAGTGGTGCAGGATTGCAGTTTGTGGGAATAGTCAGGAATGGCATCAATCCGTTTGAGAATTATCAGATCAAAATAATCAACAGTTTGAAAAAGTTGGTGGAGATACATGATTAGTAAGGATTACATGAGGTTGGCAATACATGAGGCAAAGAAATCTACCCAACCTATCCGCTGTGGCTGTGTAATCGTCAAAGGCGATCAACTTCTGGCTGCGGCGTACAATTCCCAACATGATGACTCCGATCCTACCGCTCATGCTGAAATTAAAGCCATACGCGAGGCTGGAAAGCAGCATGGCCGTGGCTCGCTTAAAAATGCTACCGTTTACTGCACTTGTGAACCTTGCGTTATGTGTTTGGCGGCCTTGAGTATTGCAGGGATTTCTAAACTATTTTACGCTGTACCTCTCAAGAAAGTATTCGAAAAAGATAATATAATCCCAATCAGCCCACAGACATTCAACCGTGCTACGCCATGGAAGTTCGATACGATCAAGACGATTCATCGTAATATGTGTTTTAAAGCGCTCTATGAAGAATCAAGTGATTAAGCTCGCCGGTTGCATTATTCAAGACCAGAATGGCAAAATACTGCTGTTGCACCGTGATAACGGTAAGCGAAAACAATGGGAAACTCCGGGGGGGAAAGTGGAACCCGGGGAATCGCCGAAGCAGACGGCGGTTCGGGAAATTTATGAGGAATTGGGGGTGAAAGTAGTGTTGATTAAGAAGGTTGGTAAGGCAGCGTTTGAAGAAAATGAGCGGCAGTTCCAGTACATTTGGTTCCAAGCGAAAATTAATGAGGGATCACCGGCTATCCAAGAACCACAGACCTTCACCGCATGCCGCTATTTTACCTGGGATGAGATTAGCTCTATGTACGAAAAACTTTCTGCCAACACCAAGAATTTAGCGCGCACTTTTCAAGATAATAATATTACGCTTACCTAATTCCAAATGACTCAAACCAAAATCCTATTAATTGGTGCCATGGATAAAGAAATCGCCGGGCTGATCGAATTTTATAAGTGCCACTTAGACTCCACGCTACATTCCCAATACCCACTATTTGTTAACGAATCTAAATCAATTTTTGTTCTCCAAACCTATGTCGGTGATACCAATGCGGCTATCGCGACGACACTCGCTCTTAATCATTTTAATCAGGACATAATTATCAAGATTGGCTGTGTCGGCGGCAACAGTGCCGACGTAACCATTCAGGATTTAACAAAGGGGATTTGACATTCCCTCAAGATCCAGGTTAGACTGAATGTCCTGATGAATCTGCCCTTAAATCAGTCTTT